>Ga0080006_1146049_pt1 | contig 189968 bp, 172 predicted proteins | sample RS3BMetagenome_FD_69209 | JGI IMG/M metagenome (GOLD analysis project Ga0080006, IMG submission 69209) | Ferric oxide microbial mat and aquatic microbial communities from Rainbow Spring, Yellowstone National Park, USA - RS3B (SPADES... ...
GGTGCCTTCGTACGCAACAGCAATGTCTCGACCCTCCGATGATCGATCTCCGGCGTCGATGGTAACGGTACCGGTGCCTTCGTACGCAACAGCAATGTCTCGACCCTCCGATGATCGATCTCCGGCGTCGATGGTAACGGTACCGGTGCCTTCGTACGCAACAGCAATGTCTCGACCCTCCGATGATCGATCTGGGAATGGGATTTCGTAAACGAGACTTTTTTCTGGCAAGGCATACTCTACCCACCTAGCCCCGTCGGGCAGAGGCATTTTATTATCGATTAGATCATCGACAAGATGTTTCGGATATTTATCTTGCGACTTCTCTCCACTGCCGTTTCGAACACTCCATAGATCAGTTGCCTGGAAATCCGATGCTGTACATAGTACTCGCTGATACGTAAATTGTGAATCACGGTTGGATTGCTTGTTATTAGGGAGTACCTCAAAAACGTCCTTGGGAAGACTTTTATCACGTATGCAAAGGCGTGCACGTGACTCGCTTCTGCCAAAGTAAGTGAGATGACTCAGTAGTTGAGTGAGCAGATCGCGTTGTTGCTTTTGAAGATCTACATTAAAGCCAAACCAGAAATGCCCTCCTTGTGGCACTGCGAAAAAATCGTGATGCAGAGCGCTAACGAATTTTTGCCCTCCTTTAGATCCCCCAGGTTCTTTTTTAGATCGCCCACGTTCTTCTTTAGATCGCCCAGCTTCTTCAGGTTCTTTTTTAGATTCATATCGCCTATATTTCCCAGGTTGATAATAGCGAATCTCGTGCATTGACGTATGTGGCAGCCACAGGGTTGGCGGCTCAGAACGCCCCAATGCCTCAAGCAGTTCATCACGATCTTTGATTGAAGGCAGTCTGGGCTGCGCGCGAAACCAAGCTGATGCCAGCGCACGAAGAAGCCTCCACGGAGAGGGAGGCCACTCTGCTTCTCCCATACCATATTGAGCTTCGCCCCACATATGTGCATGGTAGCGACCGGATAGGAGCTTAACTTCTATTATGATCACGAGCGTAGGTAACCTCCACGACGGGACCAGCATAACGAACTAGGTCGTCCTTTTGCCGTCCTGAGTCATCTCCTAGGCATTCTTTATCAAAGCGATCCTTGATAAGGGAACTGAAATCGATGTTAAAGATACTAGTTGGATTAATACTAACCAGATCTTCTAAAGAGATTTCCTTCAAAGTTTGTTCATCTTTCGACGTTTGTTTATCGCTCATTGTACCAGCAGTCCATCGGAGTTTACCATTGCAGCTGAGATAGCAATCCGTTCGAAGACGCAAACTTGAATCAGTCGCTCGATTGCGCGGATCGAACGATGGCTTTCCAGAAAGGAATGCACCGATTTTCCACAGAGCAAGCGCGAACAGAAACTTGCTGTGATTATCATCGTCAAGTGATAGGTTCCGAATCCCTAACACATCAATGTCAAACATAGCTATGATTTTTTCAGGAATGATACGGCCCTTCACGGAAATGCTTTGGCCCATATTTGTTTTCTCTTGGGACGACTCACCAGGTTCGATTTGATCCAACTTAACCATTCCATACGAGACTTCAGGCTCTGGTGCAAGAGTCGCTTCTAGACGAGCGTGGAGGAGCCTTGTCTGTCGAAGCCCCACAACCCCCCACTCAACGAACTGGAAGCCGTGCAACAGTGCTGCCGGATCAAGCGCAAAAACTAGCTGTTCAAGCTTAGGACGCTTGTCTAGGGGCCATACTTTGCCGTTAAGCAATTCAATTTTCTTCTCGAAACATTCTTTAAAACTTTTGCTGGAATTCGTGATTTTGCTTTCAAGAATGTAGGACGATGCAATCCTGTGAGGCTCCGTCAGGTTTGTTGCCAAGAGCTTACCTTGCTCATTTTTTACTACAATAACGGGCAACTGGTTAAAGTCATCTACCCATACTCCAGGAGACCTCATGCAGACCGACTCGAGTCGATTTGCCATACTTTGTTCACTCTCGACGAGACACCAGTTATCACCATCTTTGTCTCGGTAAATACAAAAACCGATATCCGGAAAACTAGTTGGCTGAAGAAAACGCGCTCCCTCGAGAGCGAGCTCGGCTCTAATCGAAACTCGCTCGTGACTATAGAGTTGATCTAGTAACGTGTCCTTCGGGTCTGAGGTAGCTTGAGACGTCATACGGTAACCTCCATTTCGTCGATTGGCACCCAGAGGCGCCTAGAGAGTGCTTTAGTATCTTCCTGAGAGATTGGAACGATGACCGCAAGTGCCATACGGGCTGCCACTTCTGGCAGAATGCTGGGGTTAAAGTCGGCAATAGCCTTTCCCATCGGCCTCGTATTACCTTCCCAAGGAAGACCGGTGATGCGCAAGCGAGCCAGCGCGCCCCTCACGGCACGCTTAACCTGAGTAGAACTACCAAATGAGAGGAGTTTCGCCACACTTCCATCTCTTGGTGGTTGCGATCGAGGCGCAGGTCTGATGCCGAGTTCTAACCAGAGGCGCAGAACAGCATATGCTGGTAATATCAGTGTTGGCGATGACTGCGAAGTCGAGCTTGTCGAGCAGTTCTCGCTTCCTTTTTTGGATTTTTCCCAGTCTAGAAGTGCATACAGCGAGGCCAGGCGATGTATCTCCCGAATCGGAATATCACCACGAAGTAATGCCACAATGTCTTCTAAAAAAGCGGTCCGCATAGCATCAAACGCCAAGCACGGTAACTCTGCGGCATCCAACCAGCGATACCAGAAAAGCTCTGCAAAATCATCAAGTTCCCTTAATCCAGACCATCTAAACAAACGTGCGGGTGGTTGTGGGGGCACTATCCAGGTACTCTTGTCCCAATCCCATTTAACCGGTAGCATGTGTTCAAGAATTGGACCGATACAGATCGACTTACCCTTTTCCCCTTTGCTCCCTATCCCTATGATTGATCCGATAGCACGCCCTATGCGATGCGCAGGGCTATTGTCGCTCTCTAACGCAGCCTCCCACTGGCGTGCAGGGAGAGGCGGTAAAGGGCGCGGCAAACGCTTACTAGCGCGGTCTTCAAATTCCTTTCTCAAAGCCCCGGGTAAGATGATCTTACGATTCAAATCCCAGAGCGCCTCTAGAATACCTTGATATGTCTCTCTTCCAGGTTCATCCACCGCCCGATGGATCGAATCTTCCGCATGCCTCATAGCTGCGCGAAGACGATCGGTATTAAACTGATCAAACCAACCTGTCTCGGCAAGCGGTGCAAGCATGTAGCGCAGGTTTACACTTTCAGTGTCCCTCTCTCGGACGCGCGTCACGCCGCGTGGTATTGCCTGCCTCATAGGATCCCTATTGCTTGGGCGGCGACCTTCAAGCACGAATCGATGGAAAGCATCAAAAGCGGCTCCGCTACCACGTCCTCTGACTGCAACCCGAAACTCCGCGGCGGATGCCACAAAACCTTTGTTGGACAAGCGCGCCTGGAATTGTCGCATCTGAATTTCAAATTCTGCGAGTGTTCGCGGGTGGTCAGCGGTCCACGTCGGGAGATGTACCTCGACGTTGTTGAAATACCTATTTTTTCCAATTTGAATGGTAGATCCCTCAAATACAAAAGGAAATGACGGATATGCCCTTCGCCCCCAACGCGGCTTATGCAGCCCCCCCCGAAATAGCATAGCTCCGCGCATTGCAAGGAGAAAACACCACGGAGAAACTGCAGCATTCTTTTCTCGTTCCCATTCTTTCACTCCGGTACCGCATTGTTTCATAGACCCAGGGAAAAAGAGAAAGCCACTCTTTAGCACTGTACGAAGCCTCGGATTTCCTTTATCATAAAGAGACCACTCGATGTCTGACTGTGCATCTTTATCTCTACAAGCCCGATATGCCTTTTTAATTTGAGAAAAGTAATTTCCCCTTCCTTCCTGACCGTGATTAGGGAACATTGGGTGACTCTTGGTCTTATCCGTACTTGATAATGGCACGGCAATTGCGCGCGCCCAACGCGCCACGTTTGGAGGAAACTTGTCATGGGAACTCGCCAATTTTAGGGGATTCTTCTCTTTCGCATTCTCATCTTGAGGTTTCTTATCTTGAGGTTTCTTATCTTGAGGTTCCCCATCTTGAGGTTCCCCATCTTGAGGTTCCCCATCTTGGGGTTCCCCATCTTGAGGTTCCCCATCTTGACGTTCCCCATCTTGAGGTTCCCCATCTTGAGGTTCCCCATCTTGAGGTTCCCCATCTTGAGGTTCCCCATCTTGAGGTTCCCCATCTTGACGTTCCCCATCTTGAGGTTCCCCATCTTGAGGATTTCCTCGAGGTTTTCGCGTCGCCTCGAAAGCCGTCGCAACAGTTTCCCCCCACTTAATTAAGTTGCCACACGTAATCGAAGCAATGGCTTGTCTCGCTTCTTCCTCGGAAAAGTTACTACCACATGGGATCCTGACAACCAGATGGTATGCCTCGTCCCACCAAAAAAGTGCATCTTCCCAGCATTCTCCGAGAATAGCAATCAAGCCAAACCCCTTAAGAAAATCACCAAGTGATCTCGGCGAAACGCCATAGAAGACGACTTCCGTCATTAACTCGCCCTCCAATCAGAAATGCGCATAAGTCCTTCCAGATATGCAACGAAAAACGGGCCATATGTTTTAATCAAGCGACGAACACGCCCCTGCCAGCTTCGGTGTTCTGGCGATGGCAGCAAGATACCTAAATCTAATGCCACACTGTCATCCTTCAAATCCATTGCGTCATTAGGAAGGGCGCGCGCAGGTATTTTGTCTCCTACTCGCACTCCACAAAGATCCTTCGAATCATCATCCCATGCCTCCGGAAGCATGCGAACCTTCCCATGATGAGCGAGTATCAGAAACGCGACAAGATCCTCGTCTTTGCAGTTAGACGTCTGAAGAAATGCCAGAAGCGATGCCATCTCATGCCTGAAGCCAGCTGATTTCTTTGGTCTGTGATATGGTTCTCGTTTTGATTTTGCGTAAAGCACATCCTTTTGTGGATGACCGTTATCCCGACGACCAGCATCACGAAGCATCTCCTGAAACGGTTGGTCATTGTTGTCTCGCATCAACGCTTTCCCGACATCGTGCCATGCAGCAGCTCGGACAACAGACTTCCCTACGCTGGTACCAGCCAGTCCAAGAGCGGATACGAGCGTCCTTGCCTCTTCACGTGCCTTCTCTAAGTGTGAGGACAACTCCATCCACCCGCTAGAAAAGGAGCGGTTATCCTCAAGACGAGCGCTAGGTCCAATAATCCTGTCATCGATTATATCTACTAAGGGTTCCTCATTTCCATTTTCACTTTCCTTTCCCAAAGATAGTTTTATCCATGCTCGCTTTGGTGCTGACTCTGGTGCTGGCTCTGGTTCATTAGTGTTCGCGTTTTTATTAGTGTTCGCGCTCCACCGGTCGATAATGATACACGGTTGATCCTCTCTTTTCCCAGTCCACCCTAAATTCTCGCTATAACCTCCTGTCATATAATCCACCATGACCGTATCGCCGGCCCGTATATCCTGCGCTCGCGCCCTACGCCAGGCAGAACGCTGCCTCTTGCCTGTGAACAGCGTAAGTATCCATACAGGGTGTTGCGGTCTATCTTTTAATAGTTCGTCTTTCACCTTATAGAACGGAACCGGACAAAGCTCGTCAGGATGGATCGGAACCTGTTCATCAACCTGTTCATCAACCTGTTCATCAACCTGTTCATCAACCTGTTCATCAACGGAAGAGGCATTATGGATGCGTCGCCAGAGTAGATATACATCCTTATTCCAATCAGAGTCGCGCACAAACGGGGATACATCCGTATATCCGCCGGACAGATCAGGATCGGTATCAAATAAATCCTCAAGCTCGAATCTTCGAAGTACCGGGCCTTCACACGGCAAGGAGGCTGGAATGCTCGATAGCGACTCGGGAGAGACAGAGTTGTTATGCTTTTTCTTAATTATATCAATGTTATTTTCGGTCTCTTTAATTGACTCCTCATTATAGGGAGCATAGGGGTTTTCGTCTTCGTGTTTTTGCTTTTTATCAGTGTGTCGTTTTTCTTTTGTCGTGTGAGTAGACGCAGTTGTGATTACAATTGCTCTTGCAGAATGCGCTTTACCAAAACGATTAAGTCGCCCCAATCGTTGAATCAACGATGACCATGGACACAACTCGGTGAAAAGGACATCCGCATCAATGTCAACACCAGCCTCAAGGACCTGTGTGCTCACGACTACTCGCCCATTCTCAGGAATTGGCCCCGTGAGTTTACTTATAATCTCACGTCGATCATACGGTCGCATCCTAGAGTGAATAAGAAGAATCTCTGGCTGCAAGTTATCGCCATTGTTTTCTTTTATCAAGTCACACAAGGCACAATAGAGATCCTGAGCACGCTTAACCTGATTAACAAAAACAAGCACAAGCTGGCCAGATCTTACCGCCTCGCCATTGCTTGCTCTTGCCGCCTTTATGATCTCTTTATGTAGGTCATGTAGGTCAGAATCCCTATCTACACCTTTCTTCAGTTGTTTTACCTTTACACCTTTCTTCAGTTGTTTTACCTCTAGACGCTCTAGACGCTTTTCTGCCTTCCAGCGCTGCTTAAAACCAGGAGTATCATAGTCATCTTCTGATGCAATAAGTGGTGCCTTTTGCAATTGCTTGGATTCACATTCTGGTGTTCTCATCCACTCAGGACACTCAAGAGACTTAGACTGTGTTGATCCAGACTGTGCACCAAGTGTAGCACTCACCCAAATTGTTTGCCGCATCAGATGAGGGGCAGACCCTCGCCATTCCTCCCAAAAATGCTGCAACTGGACGCTAGTAGTTCGTCCGGTTCCCATTAATTGCACTTCATCCATCACCCAGAGCGCATCAACATTAAGAAGTCCAAAGTCGATAGTCCACTCCTGCGGTCGCATGGCAAACCCTCGGTTAAGAGCACGCGAAAGTAACATATCTTGCGTCCCAATAATGATAACTTCTCTCTCTGGATACGCCCGCCAATCACTTTGAACCTCGCCGCCCATTATGGTGGCGACAGCAATTTTACTACTATCGGACCAATCTAGGTTATATTTCGTGACTTTTTTATTATTTTCGTCAAAAGTTGCATGTCCTGCGAGCAGTTCCAAGTTAAACAAACAACGTATAGCAACATCTCGAGTTTGCTCCACAAGTGAGCGCATGGGAAGGCAATAGATCAACCGCCGCGGCGTAGTCGTAGCTATCTCAGAATTTTGACAACGATGTCGACGCCACAACCAAGCGAGTATGATGGCGGCGGTCTTCCCCATACCAGTCGGAACTTCTAACAGCTCAGGAAATCTTTCGCAATTTGCTAGGCGCTCTTGGTAAGGAAATGGATCGTATCCGTCCATCGCTTTTTTAAAAAGCTCTTGTATTCTTCATTGCCAACACTCTCTCGGTTCATCAGATTCAACCCTCCTTTGCTGCTTGCGTTAGATTGTCACACCATTGACGTCTACTTGATATGCCTTTCAAAGATGAGGGTAGCCACGCGCGGAAATGCACGCCATGCGGCGAACACCTGACGATTGTGTCTTCTTCAATGGGAATGTAGCCGCGCGTGCAAACGCGCGGAAACTTTTGACGTAGCGTTTAATCTTCCGTCGCCAGTCGAATCTTCAATGGGGCCGCGCGTGTAAACGCGCGGAAACTGCGCAGATCGTTGACCTCTCGCGTGCGCAGGGAGAACCTTCAATGGGGCCGCGCGTGTAAACGCGCGGAAACACGGCTGGTCGGTCCATGCGCTCGCCAGGCGGCTCGCCCTTCAATGGGGCCGCGCGTGTAAACGCGCGGAAACGTCGAGATCTTCTGAGCGCGCGGGCGCGATACACGCGACCTTCAATGGGGCCGCGCGTGTAAACGCGCGGAAACTCCGGCGCTGGCCGACGACGGAAAGGAATCACCGCACCTTCAATGGGGCCGCGCGTGTAAACGCGCGGAAACGCCGTCCGCGCCGCCGAAAAGACGATCCTCATCCGCCTCCGCCTTCAATGGGGCCGCGCGTGTAAACGCGCGGAAACGAGCAGCCGCGCCGCGATCGCATGCATCGTCCCGACCTCCTTCAATGGGGCCGCGCGTGTAAACGCGCGGAAACACCGAACGCCAGACGATACGACCCTGACGATCGAACCTTCAATGGGGCCGCGCGTGTAAACGCGCGGAAACGGACAAGGCAAGCAAAACCAAGACTAAAGACCTACAACCTTCAATGGGGCCGCGCGTGTAAACGCGCGGAAACTATCGGAGTCGTTCTTGAGGCGACCGACGGACGCCACCTTCAATGGGGCCGCGCGTGTAAACGCGCGGAAACCGTACTCGTATAGTAGTACTGCTTTGTAAGGTAAATCCTTCAATGGGGCCGCGCGTGTAAACGCGCGGAAACGGAGCTGCAGGCCGAAAGTTACGCCATCGCGCAGATCCTTCAATGGGGCCGCGCGTGTAAACGCGCGGAAACTAGACGCGCACGGCCTCTGGGTCCTCGCGGGAGAGCCTTCAATGGGGCCGCGCGTGTAAACGCGCGGAAACTATCCGACCTTGAGAGCGGACGCATCACTGCCGACCCTTCAATGGGGCCGCGCGTGTAAACGCGCGGAAACTCCGGCGTGATCGCGACGACCGTGCTCCCATCGTAGCCCTTCAATGGGGCCGCGCGTGTAAACGCGCGGAAACTGGCGGCGGCACCGGTTGCACGGGCGGCAAAAGCGGCGCCTTCAATGGGGCCGCGCGTGTAAACGCGCGGAAACTCAGTACGGGCAGGCGATCTACCAGCGCTTCCGCAACCCTTCAATGGGGCCGCGCGTGTAAACGCGCGGAAACCGGGATCGTTGCGGATACTACCATCCAGCGAGCGGCCCTTCAATGGGGCCGCGCGTGTAAACGCGCGGAAACCTCGCAGAAGAGCGGGCCGAGAGTGCGGGCGGAAAGCCTTCAATGGGGCCGCGCGTGTAAACGCGCGGAAACTTCATTCGCTAGTTTTGCATTTCTCGCGAGGACGACCTTCAATGGGGCCGCGCGTGTAAACGCGCGGAAACCGGTCTGCAGCAGCTCGCGCCAATCTTCTTGATCTACCCTTCAATGGGGCCGCGCGTGTAAACGCGCGGAAACTCGGCGCGTCGTCGAGCGGCAACTCTGCAAACGACCTTCAATGGGGCCGCGCGTGTAAACGCGCGGAAACTGCTTGGGCATCCTTTCACACCACTAAAGGCTTTTCCTCCTGCTTTTCGAGAGCCCCGGCAGGCGAAAGCCATGCAATAAATCGCTTGCTTGCTCAAAAAGATGCTTGTCCCTAGTACTTACGGCATTTTTGTCACTTCGAGAGGCTCTTCGAAGAGCGGCAGCCACTAAGACGCTCGATGCGGAGTCATGCGATCACTACAGGTGGGCGCCGCGGGATCTCCTGGCAACCGAAAACCTCCACCGGCGGAATCCAACTCTCGGTATCCTCGACGGTCCCGATATCCAGAAGGATGACCCTATCCTCGCGCTGCGATATCAGGGTTTCGATACGCCCTGCGAGGCGGACCCGATCCTCCCTGCGCAATACACAAAGAAACACACTGAACTGCAAAGGCCGACCATACCCCTTTGCAAGCTTGTGCATCTCACGCAGTCGCTTGGGCTCCGCTATGTCATACGCAAGAATATACGCTCTGAGGTCGCTCATCGTGTACAGAACGCCGGATAGACAGGAATATCCCCTTGAAGCGCTCGCGCCAACAACCGTGCTTGAACATGCAGAGCGCGCCGATAGCTGACCTTGTACTTGAAGACTGGATGAATGATCTCCGCACGCAGCCTCCGTTCGATTGCGGCAATGAAGACTCGCCTACCCTCGTCTGTCAAAACAATCGCTCGCCCTCTACGATCGAAATGGCTCGCTTCGATCTCACCTGTATTGATCACCGCGAGTACCGTCGAATCCACGATCAACGGCCTAAATTCTTCCATGAGATCCAACGCCAACGATGGCCGCCCGGCTCGCAGTCGATGATACAGCCCGAGACCAGGTTCGAGTCCTACGGAGACGGCTGCTGCAACTGCTTCGCGAAGCAGCATCGCGTACCCGAACGACAGTAACGCATTTACCGGATCGGTCGGTGGACGCCGGTTACGTCCGGTTACCTCGAACCCCGTTCCCACCTTAAGCATCTCGCCGAATGCTCCGAAATACAGCCGCGCTGCGGTCCCTTCAAGCCCCAGCAATTCCTCGTGACTTCTAGCATAGCGAATACGATGCAACGTCATCGAGAGAGCCTGCAACGACTTCAGAGCCTTCTTCCGCAAGGCACGCCGAACCATCGTTCGCTGATTCTTTACCTTACCAAAGACAAATGCGCGTGCAAATGGCAAACAACGATTATCTTCGCGCGCAACCTCGTGCTGAACGATTCGCACATCCAAGCTATGGTCGTTGACGGAACGAGTGTATCCTATTAGCCATCCTCCATAGCTAAGATAAAAAACTGGCAGATCTCTTAGAAGAACTGCTCGCATGGCTTGCGTGGAGATCTGCGTATTCCCGAACAACGACACACTAGCCACATCCACCAGCGGCACCGCTGCAATGACGCTTTCCTCGGTTCGTATTTCGAGCGTCTCGCCACTCAGTCCGACGCGAGCCCCTGGCGTAAGTACGTACAGCGGAAGTTTGTCATCGTGCGGCGCACCGTACGGTCGAATCGCACGATTCTCTCGTTGAAGGCGCAGCGCATTCGTTTCATCTGGCAAGCAAATTGCATGAAGCGAGCAACGGCCACACTTCGGACTATCAAGCAGAGGTGCTGGCATTGATGCGGAATTCATCGTTTGCCGGGCAGCGACAATCGCAGCGCGTGTCTGCCCGATCAGCGCGTCATCGATCTCGACGTCCGCATATGCTTTCGACGCAGCATAGTAGATCTTCGCACGATCGCAGCGATATCCAGCCTCACGTAACAGCAATGCTTGAATACACACTTGCACGCGGTCGGAATCGTATGGCCCGTGCTCAGGAAGCACGCCCCGCTTGTAGTCGACCGGCACGACAGCGCCATCTTCTTCTCGAATGAGATCGATTTTGGCAACGACTCCGAGGTGCTCCGATGAAAGATCGACCGACGTCACCTCATTGCGAAACTGCTCGACATCGTCGGGGAGAGCGCCTCGAGCGCGATCGACTCGTCTGTGGATGTGCGTTCCATCTACGGTATCGTATGACTCCTCAAATTCCCGCTCGACGTGCTCCAGCCAAAACAGGCGCGGACAGTAGACGTACTCGTTGACCATACGCGCCGGAAGCAGCTGCGGCTCCTGGTTTGCCTCGGCTCGCACACTCACGAGACGTCACTCGTCTGGTCGATGGGCTCGAGGCGCCCTAAGCCAAAGTGCGCCATTGCACCGAGGACGATTGGCCCTCGAACGTGGTGCTCGAAGCGAATCTCGGCATGATAGACGGGCAGGAGCCGCCCCTCGTCCTTACGCAGCCGCTCGCGCGTCACACTCGCCGGATTACATGGAAAGATATGCACGTGTGCAGCGACACCAACTGCGCGCCGAACCATCTGTTGAATCTGCTCGTGCGGTGCATCGAGCGTCCGTTGAACACCGTCGATGCGCTTGCGCTTCGGAAAGCGCTCGAGCATGATCGGCGTCGCCGTTTTCCACACCACGCCTTCCGGCGATTCGACTTTCCCATTGAATTGCAGTGGAATGTCACCTTTGAAGCGACGATGCTCGCGGAGGATCTCCACCGATCGGAGCGCGCAAAACTCCGCATGACTGCAGCCGCGCGGGAACCAGATGTCGATGGCATCGATCATCTCGCCACTAGCGAGAGAACGCGGCAGGAAGTACGGGTGATCGTGCCCCTTTCGCGACGAGCCATCGTTATCTTTGCCAGCCAGTCGTAACGGTACCGGCGTTCCCTCTCGATCGGACCACCGCCGCATGACGGCCGCACGAAAGAGTTCGGCGATCAGTATCGCGTCGCGCATCAGCGGTTTTCTACTATCGCCCGACGACAACACCAGCATTCGCACGATCATCGGAGACATCTCTGCGGAGGGATTCGCGATGCGGTCATACTGTTCGGGAACCATCAGGAAATCCGACTCTATGCGATACCCGATCTGTTCGGCTCCCTCCGGGGACCATCGCGACCGCCCTCGACACTGCAGTGCTCCTGCCGAGCAACTCAGTTTCTCGAGAAGATCGAAACCACGCACATCGCGTGCGGCAACGAGGCGCGGAAGCCCTATCGCGTGAGCATCCGGCAGCATCGGTTCGACGCGCACCAACCCAGGTTCGAACGGAATCGACTCGCCGACGAACACCGTGCACCCCGAGTCTCGTCCGGAAAGATGAGCAATCGCGCGGCAACACCGTTGCACCAATGCGCGCTGCTCATCGCCGAACTCGGCAGCCGGCCATAGAGCGTACGCCCGGATGCGCGGTGCACGGTCCGGATCGACGGCAAGATAGGAATCGACCGCGAGGTCATCACGTCCGACCGCCAGCGCTTTCCCGGCAATCGCGCCGTACCGATGCCGTGAGGCGGCGGCCATACTACGCGGCAACAGGAAGAGGGGCGGATCCGCCAACGCATCGAGTATGGTGAGAAAGAGCTCGCGATCCTCCCAACCGGCGGCTCGCCATCCCGTAACGAGCGCCTCCAGGAGGCGCCATGGAGAGGGCGGCCACTCGATCTCGTCGGGGCCGCAACGACGCACCCACGGCGGTGCATGAAAGCTGCCCGCCGTATATTCGATCGACCACACCAGCATCGCCGTCTCCCTCCACTATCGACGTTAGGAACCTGCGGCTCGGCCGTCATCGTGCTTTTCCTCCGCCGGCACTGCATCCTGCGCCTACGAACAAAGGATTATCACGAGGGAACGGAAGGAGGGCTCCATGGGCTACAAGATCGGCATTCTCGGCTCCGGTGACGTCGCCCGATCACTGGCCACTGGATTTCTGCGGCACAGACACGAGGTCGCCGTCGGAAGCCGTACACCCGGTGCCGTCACCTGGGCGCACGAGCTCGGCATACGGGCGCAGACGCACGCGGAGACCGCCGCGTGGGGCGAGATCCTCGTGCTCGCGGTTGCAGGTCGCGCGGCTTGCGAGGTTTTGGAGATGGCGGGCGCCACGACCATCCTGGGCAAGATCGTCATCGACGTCACGAACCCCATTGCGGAGGAGCCGCCAGAGCACGGCGTGTTACGCTTTTTCACGAACGCAAACGAATCGCTGATGGAGCGCCTGCAACGCGCCTTCCCGAACGTACGCTTCGTAAAAGCCTTCAACAGCGTCGGCCATGCACTGATGATCGATCCCCGGCTACCGGGCGGAAAACCCACGATGTTCATCTGCGGCAACGACGATGCCGCAAAGGCGGCCGTGGCGGAGATCATCCGCGACGTCGGGTGGAACGTCGAGGACATGGGGATGGTCGAGGCGGCCCGTCCGATCGAAGCTCTGTGCATCCTTTGGTGCATTCCGGGCTTCCTCCGAAACGAGTGGCATCACGCATTCGCGCTCATGAAAGGCTGATGCGCAGGTACGGCGTGCTTGCGCGGCGCGCTCGATCCCTGTACGATGGCGCGCATGACCGATACGCACGCGCACGTCCACGACCCCGCATTCGACACTGATCGCGACGAGATGCTTCGGCGCGCGCGCGAGGCCGGCATCGGTCGGATCGTCACCGTCGGTTGTAGCGTGGACGACAGTCGCCGCGCGATTGCGTGCGCGCGCGACTACGGCCTGCGGGCGACGGTCGGCATTCACCCGCATGAAGCGGCTTCCGCACCGGACGACCTCACCGCCGTCCTGAGCGACCTCGCCGCCGACGAGACGGTCGTCGCGATCGGCGAGACGGGCCTCGACTACCACTACGATTTCAGTCCGCGCGACGTGCAGCAGCGCGTGTTGCGCGCGCAGATCCGCTTTGCGCGCAACCGCGACCTCCCGCTCGTCTTCCACCACCGCGAAGCCTTCGACGACTTCGTCACCATCCTCCGCGAGGAGTTCTCGCCGCCGCTACGCGGCGTGGTGCATTGCTTCACCGGCGACCGCCGGCAAGCACGCACGTTGACGCAAGAGTTCGGACTGCTGCTCGGAATCGGCGGCGTCCTCACCTTCAAGAACGCGCAGCCGCTGCGCGATGCGGTACGCGATGTCGGCTTGCAGTCGCTCGTGCTTGAAACCGATTGCCCATACCTCGCACCGGTCCCGCTGCGCGGGCAGCGAAACGAACCCGCCTTCGTCGTGCACACCGCGCGGGCGCTCGCGGACTTGATCGGCATGCCGCTCGACGACGTCGTCGCCGTCACCGACGCCAACGCGCGCACCCTTTTCGGCCTCTGACGCGCGCTCGTGCGCGCTCCCTAGAGCACCCGCCCGCGCGCCCAGGCACGATCGAACGTATCGCTTGCCCCGCGCACCACGGGAGGCTCCGTACAGATGCGCCCCCAGTCGCGCTCGGCGGACCACTGCTGCGTCGCGTTGGCGCTTCCCAGCCACGCACTCGTTCCGACGAGCGCGCACTTGAGATCGGCGGCGGTCGTCCGCACGCTTGCGCCCGCATCCACCAATCGCTGCACCGCCGTGCGCTCGCGACTCTGCGCGGCGGTCGTCCGTCGCGCGAGGAGGACTTCGACGTGCACCCCGCGCGCGAGCGCCGCGAGCAGCGCCGCATGCACGGGCGTTCCCGCATCATAACTCTCGCTCGCGATACGGACGAGATCACCGGTGCGCGCTCGCGCGATGAGGCCAGCCTCTGCCTGCAACGCCTCGCGCTTGGAGGAGGCAAAGCCGTCGGGCGCGCGCGCATCGTCACGCAGGACGAGGTCTTGCGTGCACCAATTGCGCTCCGCATAGAAGCGCACGCCGTCGACCGACGCGTCTTTCATGTGCAACGGCGGCGCTCCGACCGGCCGGGGAACGCATCGCGCATCCGCGCCCGCCGCACGGAGGGCTGCGACCGCGTCCTCGTTCTGTTTCCGGAGCGCGCCGCGCGGATCGGGATACGGCGACGCCTCGACGCGGACGGTCACGTGCGCGCCAGCCTCGGCCGCCGCTTCCAGCGCATCCAAGAGCACTCCCTTGTGAAGGAGATACGCCTCGATGCGAATCTCATGCCCGGTTCGGACGGCGGCTGCGAGCGCCGCCGTGGATGAGCGCGTCACCATACGGCCGCCGATCCCGCGCCGCGAGCGCCCCGGCAAGATCCACGCGGGGCGAGCAACACCAGGAGGAGGCGGGGGCGGATCGGAAAGCAGCACGCCACCCATGCCGGCCTCCGTTCCTCATACCGCTGCGTCCGACCGCGGTGCGTTCGTCCGCGAGATGTTCGCGCGCATCGCGCCGCGCTACGATCTCGTCAATCGCCTGATGACCGGCGGTTTCGACGAACGCTGGCGCGAAGCCGCGATCACCGTCTTGCGCGCACCGCACGGCGGCCGGATCGCCGACCTCTGTTGCGGCACGGGCGATATCGCGCTCCACCTGCGCCGGCGCGATCCGAGCCTGCACGTCACCGGTGTGGATTTTTGCGAACCGATGTTGCAGCGCGCGCGTGCACGCGCCGGCGGGGCCGATCCCGGACGACTCGAGTGGATCGCCGGCGACGTCGCCGCACTACCGTTTCCGGACCGCGCGCTCGACGGCGCGATCATGGGCTTCAGCTCTCGCAACCTCACCGATCTCGATGCCGTGCTGCGGGAGGTCCGCCGCGTGCTCAAGCCCGGAGCGCGGTTCGTCAATCTCGACGCCAGCAAACCGCCCAATCGCCTCTGGAAGGCCTGTTTCGACGCCTACTTCTATCATGTCGTGCCGTTGCTCGGCGGCTGGCTGGGCGGTTCGCGTGAAGCCTACGCCTATCTCCCGCAGTCGCTGACGCGGCATCCCGCCGCCGATGCGCTACGCGAACGTTTCGAAGACGCGGGATTTGTCCGATGCGGGTATCGCCGGCTCATGGGCGGCGCGATCGCGATCCATTGGGGAGAGGCGCCGTGACGCCGGACCTCTCGCTGATCGACGACTTTCTGCGCGATCGTTTCGCGACCGACAACCCGCTCATCACCGAGGCGGTGCGGCGGATGCTCGCTGCCGGCGGCAAGCGCTTGCGACCGCGCGTCTTGCTGCTTGCCGCACAAGCCTGCGGTGCCGATCCGCGCGATCATCTCGAACTCGCCGCATACATCGAGCTCATCCACGTCGCGACGCTCATCCACGACGACGTCGTGGACAACGCGCAGACGCGCCGCGGCGTCAATGCGACCGCGGTGGATTACGGCAATCGCATCAGTGTCCTCGCCGGCGATTACCTCTTCGCCTGGATCTTCAAGAACGTCACGGCAAAGTACGCGCCGCCGATTCCGCAGATCCTCTCCGCGACGCTGGCCGACATCTGCGACGGCGAGGTCCTGCAGCTCCGCGCGCGCGGCGACCTGCACCTTTCGATGGAACGCTACCTCGAGATCGCACGAAAGAAGACGGCCTCCCTCTTCGCCGCGGCGGCCGAGTGCGGCGCACGCGCGGCGGGAGCAGGCGAGACCGCGGCGCGCGCGCTGCGCGCCTTCGGTGAAGCGTTCGGGATCGCGTTCCAAGTACTCGACGACGTTCTCGACCTCACCGGTGACGAACGCACGTTGGGGAAGCCGGTCGGCAACGATCTCGTCGAGCGGAAGGTGACGGCCCCGATGATCCTCGCGCTCGAAAGCGGCGACACCGACGTGCGCGCACTGCTGGAGCGCCTCTACACGGGCGGCGACGGCGCGCTGGAGGTGCCGCAGGTCGCGGCTGCGCTGGCACGCAGCGCTGGCCCCGGTCGTGCGCTCGCGACGCTGGCCCGCTTCACCGAGGCCGCCAAGCACGCGCTGGCTCCGCTCGGCGAGAGCACGGCGGTCGCGGGGCTGCGACTGCTCGCCGACGGCCTGGGCGCGTGATACCATACCGGGGAAGGAGACCCGCATGACGTTTCACCCGATTCTGGCCTTCATCGACACCCCGATCCTCGTCGGGCTCGCCGTGCTAGCCGTCGTGCTCTTCGGTGCCGACCAGTTGCCGAAGCTCGCCCGCAGCGCCGGCCAGGCGAAGAAAGAGTTCCTAATGGGGCAGCTCGAGGCCGACGAGACAGCCGCCAAGGCACGCGCCGAGATGGAAGCCCGCGTCCAGGCGCAGTCCGCGCAGCCCGCGCCCTCCGCACCTCCGGCCGACGACAAGGGCGCACCGAGCGCCTGATCTCGCCCGCGCGTGCGCCTGCACTCCCCGCTCGCCCGCGAGCCGGCGATCTCTGATCGCGAGCCCGAGTGGGATCAGAAAGAGATGCCCTTCACCGAGCACCTGCGCGAGTTGCGCGCGCGGCTGCTCGTCTCGATCGCGAGCGTCGGTGTCATCGCGCTCGCGCTCTTCTGGCCGTCGCAGTACGTCATCCCGTGGCTGGTGCACGCCTACTTTCACGGCGTCCAACTCCATGCGTTCGGCCCCGCCGACGTCATCATCACGGAATTCAAGTTCTCGCTCGTCGGCGGCATCGTGTTGGGGATGCCGGTCCTCTTCTATGAAGCGTGGATGTTCGTCGTACCCGCGGTGCATCCGCGCACGCGGCGCATGGTCTATGCTTTCATCGTCCCGTCGCTGCTCCTCGCGGCGCTCGGCATCGCCTTCGCCCATTTCATCGTGATCCCGCGCGTCGTGGGCGCGCTGCTCGCGATCACCGATGCGGTGGCGCAGCCGACGTTCGGCGTCGCACAGACGCTCGGCTTCATCATCGTGTTGCTCGCGATCTTCGCGATCGTCTTCCAGACGCCGCTGGTCATCGTCGCGCTCGCACGCCTGGGCGTCGTCAATGCGCGCTCGCTCGGGCGCTATCGCCGCCACGCGCTCTTCGCGTTCTTCGTCGCCGCCGGGATCGCCGCGCCGGACGGCAGCCCGATCACGATGGCCCTCATCGCGATCCCCATCTACCTCCTCTACGAAGCGAGCATCTGGGTCGTGCGACTGCTCGAGAAGTCGTGGCGTCCCGCAGCGGCGCGTTCTACGATCGGAAGCCCATGAGCCCGCGCGCGCTCTACGACGATTTCATCCGCACCTTCGGCAATGTGCTCTTTGCCGTCGCGCTCTTCGCGGTCTGGGGCGTGCTCACGCTCGTCGGAGTCGTCGTCGAGCAAGGCAAGGATGCCGCCTTCTATGCCGCAACCTACCCTGCTCCGATCGCACGTGCCCTGCTGCGCCTCGACTTCGACAACGTCTATCACAGCCCGTGGTACGTCGGGATCATCGGATTGATCCTCACCTCGCTCGCGGTCTGCACCTTCAAGCGCGTCATTCCCGCGCGCCTACCGCCGTTGCGTCCGGTCCGCGTCGAGGCGATCCCGCTGCACGCGACGCTGCATCTCCGCGGAACGGCCTCCGAGGTACGCGCGCGCATCGAGGCCTTCTTCACCCGGCGCGGCTGGCAGATCCGCAAGCGTAGCTTTGGCGGCGTGGAATGGACCTTCGCCGACCGCCACAACTGGGCGCGCCGCGGCGTCCTCGTCGCGCACATGGGATTCGTCATCATCGCGGCCGGAACGACGCTCTATTGGTGGAAGGGTTTCTCCGGCGAGACGGTCGTGCTCACCGGCGATGCCGTCCGCATTCCGCAAACCGGTGCGGTTCTCTCGCTGCGGTCGTTCCGTTACGTCATCCAACCGACGATGACCAAGAGCGGCTTGGTCTATCAGCCGATCGATTACGTCTCGTCGTTGGTCGTCACCGGCAAGGACGGTATTCCGCAGCCGATGACGTTGCGCGTGAATCACCCGATCAATATCGACGGTACGTACTACTACCAATCGAGCTACGGGTTCGGCGTGCGGTTTCTCGTGACGCACGACGGCCGGCCGGTGCCGGCGCTCTCCGACCAGACGCTCTTGGAAGGCCAGATGCTCGCCATCCCCGGCGTGCAGCGCAGCGTCGAGTTCGCGCAGTTCGTCCCGACGATCGATCGCACGACCGGCCGCCCGAGTCCGGATCCGCGCGTTAACGACCCGGGCGTGATCCTCGAGGTCTTCGAAGGGAATCAACCGCTTGGTGCCGCGCTCGTCCCGATGAAGACGTGGATCGATCTCGGCGACGGCTGGCGCATCATCCCCCAAGCCTATCGGCTCTTCAGCGGCATCCAATACCGCTACGATCCCGGCGTTCCGCTCGTCGGCATCGGCGCCTTCGTCCTGCTCGCGGGCCTCGTCATCTCGTTCTACTTCCTGCCCGCACGGTTGTACGTCCGCGTGGACGACAAAGCGGATGGTACCTGCACCGTCGGCATGGCCGCGACGACGGTGAAAGGCTACGATATCTTCGACGGCGCATTCCGGGAGTTAGTGGAGCGCCTGCGCGCGGAGCTCGACGCGCAGCCGCCAGCGCCGGTCCTTGTTCCCGCGGAGGTGACCCCAACGTGACGCACGCCCTCGGCCTTCCCGCACTCGCGATGCCGCCCGACGAATGGCTGCTCATCGCCGCGCTCGTCGCATATGCGGTCGCGGCGATCTGGCTGCTGTTGTACTTCTTCTCGCAGGACGAACGGCATCGGCGCATCGGCGCACCCGCGGCGATCGTCGGTTGCGCGGCGCAGTTCCTGCAGCTCGGCGCCCGCTATGCGGAGACCCACATCTGGCCGCTCTTGAATCTCTATGGCTCGCTCTCGCTCTTCTCCGCGATGGCGGTCGCGATTTTCATCGTCTTCGCGTACCGCTATCGCGTCTGGTTCGCGGGCGGCTTCGTCGTCGCAATCGCGGCGATCTTCCTCGCCTACGGCGTCACGTGGAACGAAGGCGTGATGCCGCCGGTGCCGTCATTGCAATCGTACTGGGCGAAGATCCACGTGCCGCTCGTCGTGAGCTCGTACGCAGCGTTTCTGCTCTCGTTCGTTCTCTCGCTGCTCTACCTCCTGAAGCACTACGCCGAGCAGCGGTATCGCGCGCGCTCGCTGCAGATGGCTGCGGCGGCTCCGGGCGCGGGGGGCGTCGCGTTGGATCTGGAGGAGACGGCGGCTTCCGGCGCCTCGATGCAGGCATCCGCGGTGCTCGGCGAGATTCGGCACGACACGCCGGCGATCGACGCGGCGGCCGAGGCCGGCGATCCGATCGCCGGCTGGCTGGCGAGCCTTCCGTCGCTCGCGACACTCGACGTCCTCACGTACCGCGCGGTCGCCGTGGGGCTACCGCTCCTCACGCTGGGCATCATCACCGGTGCGATGTGGGCGCGCGAGGCCTGGGGTGCGTACTGGCAGTGGGACCCCAAGGAGACGGCCGCTCTCTTCTCGTGGATCATCTACGCCTCGTACATGCACCTGCACACCCGCAATGCCTGGCGAGGGTACCGCACGGCATGGGTCTCGGTCGTCGGCTTCGTCTCCATCATCTTCTGCTATCTGGGTGTGAACATCTGGATCAGCGGCCTGCACAGCTACAAAGTGTGAAAAGTCGGAAAGGGCTCGCCCGTATCGAGGGGAAACCCTGTTCCTCAGCCCTTCCCTAGCCTTTTTTCGGAGAGCGAACAAGTGTCGAAACACGACGCGGACGCCCTTGCAGGCGCCCCGCACAGCGTTCATAGCGCCTACGATGATCCCGGCACGCCGGAGGAGATCACGCGCCGCACCTTCATGGCACGCGCCGTGGTCGTCATGAGCGGCTTCATCGGTCTGGGTTTGGCGATCCCGATCGTCGGTTCGCTCATTCCCAACAGCAGCGAAGGTAGCGGCTCGTGGGAACCGCTCAGCGCACAGGAATTCGCCGCGTTGCAGAAGGCCGCGAGCACGCCGGTGAAGCTCAACTTCACCCTCCGCTCGAAGGATGGCTACCTGCCCGAGCAGGACATCGACGAATACGTCTGGGGGATCAAGGTCGATCCCGAGCGCTTCCGCAAGGATCGTCCGGACATCTATACCAAGGGTCCGAACGGGCCGCCCGACGTTCCGTACCAGGTCATCAACATGGGCTTCGTCATCTTCAGTCCGCTCTGCCCGCATCTGGGATGCCGCTACGACTGGAGCCCGCAAGCCAATCGCTTCGTCTGCCCGTGCCACGGCTCGCAATACACCTTCTACGGCGAGCACGTCACCGGCCCGGCGCCGCGCGGACTCGATCCGCTCCCGCTGCGCGAGCAGGACGGCGTCGCGCAGATCACGTGGATTCGCTACAAGAGCACGGTGCCCGATCGCATCGTGATCTCCTACCAGGCGTAATCGCCGCGAGGAATACACCACATGCTCGATTGGTTGGAAAAACGCACCGGCTTCGTCTCGATGGCGCGGGACTTCCTCACGGAAGACATCCCCGGCGGAGCCAGCTACTGGTACGTCTTCGGCAGCGCGACGCTGTTCGCGATGATCCTGCAGATCACGACCGGCATCTTCCTCACCTTCTTCTATGCGCCGTCGGCGGCGACCGCGTGGGAGTCCACGCGCGCTATGTACCTGAATCCCTTCCAGCACTTCGTGCTCGCGATGCACTACTGGGGCGCATCGGCGATGATCGCGCTCCTCTTCTTGCATCTGCTGCAAGTGCTGATCTGGGGCGCCTACAAATCGCCGCGCGAACTGCAATGGGTCGTCGGGGTCCTGCTCTTGCTGGTGACGCTCGTCCTCGGCTTGACGGGCTACCTGCTGCCGTGGGACATGAACGCCTACTTCGCCTCGCAGGTCGCGCTGAACATCACCGGCACGGCGCCGATCCTCGGCCCCTTCATCCAGAATCTCGCGCAGGGCGGCGGGGTCATGGGGACCGAGACCATCAACCGCTTCTTCGGACTCCATGTCTGGCTCATGCCGGCCGCGCTCATCGCGTTGGTCGGCGCGCATCTGGCGATCTTCCGGCACAACGGGCCCGCCGGCCCGGTGACGGACGATCCCGCCAAATTGAAGAACGGGCGCTTCTGGCCGGATCAGGTCTTCATGGATACCGTCGTCTCGTTCGGGATCTTCCTCCTGATCCTCGCGCTCGCGTGGCTCGCACCGCCCTTCCTCGATCAGAAGGCCGACCCGACCAACACGACCTTCGTGCCGTATCCCGCGTGGTACTTCCTCGCGCTCTTCGGCCTGTTGAACATCGTTCCGCCGAGCCTCGATCTTGTCTCGACGATCGTCGTGCCGACGCTTTTCCTGATCGTCCTCTTCGCGATTCCCTGGCTCGACCGGAGCTTCACGCGGAGTTTCGGCTCGCGCAAAGGCATCCTCATCGGCACCACGGTGGTGGTGATCGCGATCGTCGCGCTCTCGATCTGGAGCCAGATCTCGATCATGGCGAAACAGGCCGCAGCTCCTCCCTCCGAAAGCGAAGCGCAGATCCTCGGACTTGCACAGGCAGCGACGACGAGCGGCGGAACGACGTCGTCGCAACCGCCTGCAGCCGGCACCACGTCGAGTGCAGCGTCGCAAGCCGGCGCGCAGGTCTATGCGCAAAACTGCTCGAGCTGCCACGGAGCGCAGGGACAAGGACAACCGGGCGCGATCCCGCCGCTCGCCGGGAATCCGTTCGTCACCGGCGATCCCAAGGCGGTGATCGGCGTCGTGCTCGACGGCAAGCAAGGCCCGCTCACCGTCAACGGCCAGCAATACAACTCGATGATGCCGGCGTGGAAACAGACGCTGAGCGCCGAGCAGATCGCCGACGTCATCAGTTTCATCCGCAGCGGACTTCAGGGGAATCATGCAAGCGCGGTGACGCCCGCGCAGGTACGCTCCTACAAACCCTGACCGAACGCGACGTTCATCGCACGCACGGCGGCCCTTCGTAAAGATAGAGGGCCGCCGTGCCGTCTCGTGTGATCTCCACGCGCGTGCGCCCATAGGTCGGTTGTGACGAGCGCCGTGCCGGCGCCACGACCCAGACGCGCGGCGCACTGCAGATGACCGAACGCATCGGTACCGCGCCGTCGTGCGGCTGCGTTCCCGGAGCCGCGAGCTCGAAGACCGGAGGGCGCGTGTAGAAGAGCAGGCCGTTCGCGCCCGCGACGCCGCGAATCGCCACCGCATCGCTCGGAAGTAGTGACGCGTCGATGCGCGCAGCGAGAACGGGGATCGGCTTGAAGCGCTCGACCCGCGGCAGCGCAACGAGCGCGAGGACGTCCATCGCGAGCGCAGCGGCGATCGCGAGCGGATAGGGTGCGAGCGGTGCCCACGGCCGACGCGTCAACGCGGCCGCGGTCAGCAACGCCCCGGCCCCCGTCACCGCCCCGGCGATCGCGAGATCGCGCGAGACCACGAGGACGTCGCCCGTGAGGCGATTGTCGCGCGCAAAGAGTGCGACCGCGATCGCCACGGCAGCGATCGCCAGAGGTACGATCGATGCCGAGTACAAGGCGGAGCGGCGTGCGCCGCGACGGGCCGCCTGCTCGAAATACCATGCGACGAGGATCGCGAGCGACGGAAACTCCAACGCGATGTAGTTCGGCAACTTGGTGCGCGCGAAGCTGAAGAAGAGCAACGGCACGACCGCCCAGAGCCATGCCAGCCGTATCAGCGCGCGCACGTCGTCGCCCGCATCCGCGTCGCGTACGGCGGCAACCGATGCAGCAACGGCCGATGGGAGAAAGGCGATCCACGGAAAGAACCCGAGGATCACCACGGGCACGTAATACCAGACCGGTCCGCTCTGATTTTCGATGACCCCTGTATAGCGCCCGATGGTGTAATGCCCGATCAGCACCGCGATGCCGTGCATGCCGATGCGCGCAACGAGCAGGGCGATCCACGGAAGCGCGACGAGCGCGAACGCGAGCGCACCCCAGCCCCACGCCGCCGCCCGCGGCATGCGCAGCCTGCCGCATCGCGCCTGCCACCACGCATACGGAACGAGCACGAGCAGAGCGACGACCGGTGCGACCGGTCCCTTCGCGAGAAATCCGAAGGCCGCCGCGAGCGCCCCGACCACCACGTCGCGCGATCGGCCGCTCTCCAGCGCGCGCGCCCACGCGAAGATGGTCGCCGCAACGAACAGGTCGAGCAGGGCATCCATGATCGCCAGACGCCCGATCACCGCCTGCATCAACGACGTGGAGAGGATCAGCGCGGTGTAGATACCGACACGCTCGCCGGCGTACCGTGCGACGGACCGGCCGACCAGCGCTCCCATCGCGATCGTCGCCAGCGCGGCGGGGAGCCGCAACGCGAACGATCCGACCCCGAAGACGAGCATGCAGAGCGCGGCACACCAGAAGTAGAGCGGCGGCTGAATGAACCACGGCGCCCCGTTCCAGTGCATCACGACCCAGTCGTGCGTCAGGAGGATCTCGCGCGCCACCTCGCCGTAGGCGGTCTCACTGTTGTCCCACAACGTGCCGACTCCCAGGCCGGGGAGCGTCACGAGCGCGGCGATCGCCGCTCCGACCAAAGCAGCACGACCGGACCTTCGCATCACGACGGGCAGTTTTTGGCGCGGCGACGCGGAACTCTTGCGAACGCATGTCGCTCCCCCTCTCGCTGCACCTGCGCAACCGCCTCGCCGTCGTCGTCGGAGGCGGCGCCGTCGGCATGCGCAAAGTTCGTGCGCTCCTCGACGCCGGCGCTCGTGTGCGCGTCGTCGCACCGCAGGTCTCCGACGACCTGCTCGCCCTCGAACGGGACGGCGCGGTCGCCCTCGTGCGGCGCACGTATGCGACCGGCGATCTCGACGGCGCAGTACTGGCCGTCGCCGCGACGAGCGACGATGCGACGAACGCGCAGGTGATCGCCGACGCGCGCGCCGCGGGAGTGATCGCCGTGGATGCGAGCGACCCCGATCGCGGCGATGCGACGATGCTCGCGACGATACGCCTCGACGGGCTGACTTTGGCCGTCGATACCGGCGGCGCGGCACCCGCCTTCGCGCAGCGCATCGCCCGCGAGCTTCGCGAGCACGTCGGCGAGCGCCATGCCGCCGCTGCGCGCGCACTGGCACGCCTGCGCCCGCTCGTGAAGGCCGCGCTCCCACCCGATCGGCGCGGCGCGGTCCTGCGGGCGCTCGCGCAGCTTCCGCTCGAACGCCTCGCTACGCTTCCGGATCGCACGCTTGCGATCGCCACGCGCGGCAGTGCGCTCGCACTCGCACAGGCACGGACGGTCGCTGCCGCGCTCTTCTCGCACGGGATCGCCTGCGAGGTGCGCACCTTCACGACGATCGGCGATCGCGTGCAGGACCGGCCGCTCGATGCACTCGGCACCGAGAACGTCTTCGTCACCGAACTCGAACGCGCGCTGCGCGCCGGAGACGCGGACTGCGCGGTGCATTCATGCAAAGACCTTCCCTCGACGCTCGCAGCCGATATGCGCATCGCCGCGATCCTAGCGCGCGCCGATGCGCGCGACGTCTTCTGTAGCGAGCGCTATGCGAGTCTCGACGAGCTGCCACCGGGGGCGACGGTCGGCACGTCGAGCCCGCGCCGCGTCGCGCAACTGCGCGCGCTCCGTCCCGATCTGCACCTTGTCTCGTTGCGCGGTAACGTCGATACGCGTCTGCGAAAGCTGCGCGAGGGCGTCTGCGATGCGATCGTGCTCGCCGCCGCCGGACTCGAACGTCTCGGCGCGCGCGCAACGCATGTCGTGCCGTTCGATCCCGACGTGCTCGTCCCGGCCGTCGCGCAGGGTGCGATCGCGGTCGAAACCCTCGGGGCGCGCGACGATCTCGCCGCGCAGCTACACGACGTCCTCGCCGATTCCACCAGCGAATGCCTCGTCGGCGCGGAGCGCGCGGCGCTGCGCACCCTCCACGCGGGCTGCAACGTTGCGGCCGGTATCCATGCGCGCATGCGGTCGGACGGCACGATCGTCCTCGCCGGGGCCCTGGCCCGCACAGACGGCACCATTGCCCGTGCATGGGTACACGGCACCGCGAGCGATGCGCTCGCCGCCGAGGAGCTGGGCGCACGCCTGGCTTCGATCTTGGCGGAGCGCGCGGCGCTCCCCGCGCCGTTGCGCGGCGAGCAGATTCTGCTGCTGCGCTCGAGCGAGGGCCCCGGACGCATTGCCGCCGTGCTCCGCGCGGAGGGCGGCGCGGTCCGCGAGCTCCGCGTCCAGGCAGCAGCGACGGCGAGACTCGGCGAATGGAGGCCGACGATGATCGTCGTCCCTTCCAGCGGCTCGGCCGCCGCACTGCGCGCGTTGATCCAGCTCGCGGCCGACTGCGTGCCCGCACCGGTCGTCGTCGCGATGGGTCCCTCGAGCGCGCGCGCCGCGGCGGAGCACGGCTTTCCGGCGGCGCTCACGGCAGACGATGCAACGCTGGAAGGTTTGCTCGCGACGCTCTACCGCCGCGCGGCGGCGATCGCGCGATGATCCACCGACCGCGCCGCCTACGGCGCACCGAAGCGATCCGCGCGCTCGTGCGCGAACACCACGTGCGGCTCGACCACCTCGTGCAGCCGATCTTCGTCGTCGAACGCGCGGAAGACGCAGGGCCGATCGCGTCGATGCCCGGTATCGAGCGCCACACGATCGACGGTGCGGTCGAGGAGTGCCGCACGCTTGCCGCGCTGGGGATCCGCGCCGTGTTGCTCTTCGGCATCCCGGCGCACAAAGATGCGCAGGCATCGTCGAACGTGAAGGAGGACGGCGTCGTGCAACGCGCGATCCGCGCGATCAAGGCCGCCGTCCCCGAACTGGCGGTGATGGCCGATCTCTGCAACTGCGAATACACCGATCACGGGCATTGCGGCCTGCTCGACGAGCGCGGCGAGGTAGACAACGACGCGACCGTGGCGCTGCTCGCGAACGTCGCCGTGACCTATGCGCGTGCAGGTGCGGACGTCGTCGCACCCTCCGACATGATGGACGGCCGCGTCGCGGCAATTCGCGACGCGCTCGACGATGTCGGCTTCGAGCAGGTTGCGATCATGGCGTACAGCGCGAAGTATGGCTCGGCATTTTACGGCCCGTTCCGCGAGGCCGCCGCCTCGGCACCGCGCTTCGGCGACCGTCGCAGCTATCAGATGGATCCCCCCAACGTGCGCGAAGCGCTGCGCGAGATCGCCCTCGACATCGAGGAAGGCGCCGATATCGTGATGGTGAAGCCCGGCCTTCCGTATCTCGACGTGGTGCGCGCCGCACGCGAGACGTTCGATCTCCCGATCGCCGTCTATAACGTCAGCGGCGAGTATGCGATGCTGCAGGCGGCGTTCGCCGCCGGGTGGCTCGAGCGCGACCGCACCATCGACGAGGTGCTCGCGTCCTTCGTGCGCGCCGGTGCCGATATCGTGATCACGTACTTCGCGAAGGAGGTCGCCCGGCGCCATGCCGGCTGATCGCGCACCCGAAGCGTTCGCCGTGGTCCTCTTCGCGGGTGGGCGCGCACGGCGACTTCCGCACAAACTCGAGCGCATCGTGGGTGGGGTACCGCTGTTGCTGCGCACCGCGCGCAACGTGCACGACGCAGGCCCGCTCGCCATCGCGTGTTCCACGCCGCCGCCGGCGATCGTCGCGGCATGTCGCGCCGATCTCGTGTTACCCGATCGCAGCCCGTACCGCGGGCCGCTCGCCGCTCTCGCCGACGCGGCTCGGCAGCTCGAGTACGCGTGGCTCGCTGCCGTCGCCGCCGATCTCCCGTTCGTGGATGCATCGGTGTTGCGCGCGCTGGCGAGCGCGCGTGAGCCCGGCGACGAAGCGGTCGTCGCCGAGCACGACGGCATCGTGGAGCCGCTCTGCGCTCTCTACGAACGGGCGGCGATCCTCCGTGAAGCACCCGCGCTCCTTGCGAACGGCGCGCTCGCCATGCACGAGTTGGTGCGGCGCCTGCGCGTGCGGTCCGTTGCGATGCCGCCCGATCGTTTCGTCAACGTGAATACCGAACACGATCTGCTCCTCGCCGAAGAGATGGTAGGCGCATGAGTCACGAGCGATCCCTTTCCGCCTTCGCGCGCGCGCGCAACGTCGTCGCCGGCGGCGTCAACTCGCCGGTGCGAGCGTTCCGCGCCGTGGGCGGATCGCCGATCTTCATGAAAAGCGGTTCCGGCGCGATGATCCGCGATCTCGACGATCGCGAATACATCGACTACGTCCTCTCGTGGGGGCCGCTCATTCTCGGGCACGCACATCCCGCCGTCGTACGCGCGATCCAACAGGCTGCCGCGCGCGGTACGTCGTTCGGAACCCCGACGGAGGCCGAGAGCGAACTCGCGGAGCTCATCTGCGCCGCCGTGCCGTCCATCGAACGCGTGCGCCTGACCTCCAGCGGGACGGAGGCTGCGATGAGCGCGCTGCGCTTGGCCCGTGCGGTGACCGGACGCGACGCCGTCGTGAAGTTTGCGGGCTGCTACCACGGCCACGCCGATGCCTTCCTCATCGCCGCCGGCTCCGGAGCGCTCACGCACGGCGTCCCGAGTTCGCCCGGCGTTCCCGCATCGGTCGCACGCGACACGATCGTGTTGCCGTACAACGACGTCGAAGCGCTGGAGCACGCCTTCGCCGCGGAAGGGTCGCGCATCGCCGCCGTCTGCATCGAGCCCTACGCGGGCAACATGGGCCTCGTTCCGCCGCTTCCGGGCTATCTCGCCGCGGTTCGCGATCTGTGCACGCGACACGGCGCGTTGCTGATCTTCGACGAAGTGATGACGGGCTTCCGCGTGGCGCGCGGCGGTGCGCAGGAACGCGAGGGCGTGCGCCCCGACCTGACAGTCCTCGGCAAGGTGATCGGCGGCGGCTTGCCGGTCGGCGCATTCGGCGGGCCGTGTACGTTGATGGAGCACCTCGCGCCGGATGGTCCGGTCTATCAGGCGGGGACGCTCTCCGGTAATCCGGTCGCGGTCGCCGCCGGCATCGCGACGCTGAAGATCATTCGCGACGATGCGACGCTCTACGAGCGGTTGGAGGTGCTCGCGAAACTGCTCGCCGACGGCCTGACGGCGCTCTGCGAAAAACACGGCATTCCGTGCACGGCGACCTATGCGGGCTCGATGTTCGGGCTCTTCTTCACCGCCGGTCCGGTGCGGAATCTTGCGGATGCGCAGCGCTCGGACACCGCGCGCTATGCGGCCTACTTCCACGGCATGCTCGAACGCGGCATCTATCTCGCGCCCTCACAGTTCGAGGCCGGTTTCGTCTCGACGGCACATACCGTGCGGGAGATCGAGCGGACGCTGGCAGCCGCCGATGCGGCCCTGGGCGAACTATGCGAGAAATCCGTTACCGCTGCGCCGGGAGCGGCGCCTAGGATGAGCCCATGAGGAGGGGGAGCTGAGATGTCGCTGGTCTGCCTGGGGCTCTCCCATCATACCGCGCCGGTGGAGGTGCGCGAGCGCCACGCGTTTCCGCCGGATCGTCTCGGCGAAGCGCTCCAGGCGCTTCGCGATTACGACGAGATCCGCGAGGCGGCGATTCTCCAAACCTGCGGTCGCCTGGAGATCTACGCCGAGGTCGGCGAGTACGAAGAAGGCATCGGGCAACTCAAGCGCTTCCTCACGAACTTCCGCCACGGCGCGACGGGATACGACATGGAGTCGTACCTCTACACGTTGCTCGGCAATGCGGTGGTGGAACACCTGCTGCGCGTGAGCACCGGCCTCGACTCGATGCTCGTCGGCGAAGCGGAGATCTTGGGACAGGTGAAGGGCGCCTACGTCCTCGCGCAACGGACCGGGACGCTCGGCGCCGTTCTGCACCGGCTTTTCCGCAATGCCCTGCATGCCGGCAAGCGCGCGCGCAGCACGACCGCGATCGGCCGCCATTCCGCGAGCATCGCGACCGCTGCGATCGAGCTCGCCGACGGACGCCTGCAGGGAATCGCCGCGCATCCCGTCCTCGTCCTGGGAGCAGGGCCGATGGGACGCTCCGCGCTGCATCGCCTGCGCGAACTGCGCGTCGCCGACGTCGCAATCGCCAGCCGGCGTCCCGCCCGCGCGCAGGCACTTGCTGCGGAGATGCACCATGGCCGTGCGGTCAAGATGCAGCACCTCGCCGAAGCGATCGCCCGTGCGGACGCCGTGCTCACCTCCACCGGTGCGACGCACTTCATCCTCACGAAAGAGAATGTCGGCGCCGCGATGCGCCTGCGCGGCGGGCGGCCGTTGTTGATCGTGGATATCGCGGTACCGCGCGACGCCGATCCTGCGGTGGCCGAGATTCCGGGCGTCACGCTCCTCGACATCGACGACGTGAAGGCGCATGTCGAGGCGAAGCTGGAAGCACGCAAGGACGCCGTTCCGCACGTCGAGGCGATCGTCGCGGCGCAGGCCCACGAGTTTGCGCGCTGGTATCGCAGCCGCGCCGCGGTTCCGTTGATCGCATCGCTCACGAACAAAGCGGAAGCGATCCGCGCCGCCGAGGTGGAACGTCTCTTCGCGCGCTGTCCGGATCTCACCGAGCGCGAGCGGACGCTCATCACGGGGATGTCGATGACGATCGTCTCCAAGCTCTTGCACGGCGCGATCGAGCGCTTGCGCGAGCGAGCGCTCGACGATCGCCCCGACGTGCTCGCGCACGCGCGCGTGCTCGACGAACTCTTCGGCTTGGACGTCGCCGACCAAGTGGCGCGCCTGCTCTCGCGCCGTCATACCGCACCGGATGGGCAACGCTGACGCAGCGGGTCTCGTGCGCATCGTCGGCGCCGGGCCGGGCGATCCCGGCTTACTGACGCTGCGCGCCGCCCGCGCACTCGAAGAGGCCGACGTCGTGCTCTACGACGCGCTCGTCGGCGATGCGATCCTGGCGATGGCGCCACCGTCGTGCGAGCGCATCTATGTCGGCAAGCGCAGCGGCGATCACGCGATGCCGCAGGCGGAGATCGAAGCGCTCATGGTGCGCTTGGCGCGTGAAGGCAAGCGCGTCGTGCGATTGAAAGGCGGCGATCCCTTCGTCTTCGGCCGCGGCGGCGAAGAGGCCGAGACGCTGCGCGCGCACGGCATTTCGTTCGAGATCGTTCCGGGCATCACGTCCGCGATCGCCGGTCCGGCATACGCCGGCATCCCGGTGACGCATCGCGCGTGCAACGTCGCCTTCACCGTCGCCACCGGACACGAAGATCCCACAAAGGACGCTCCGGTGCTCGACCTCTCCCGCCTCGCCGGACCGCACCATACGACGATCTTCCTGATGGCGATGGGGAATCTCGCGGAGATCGCCGCGTCGTTGCAAGCGCACGGCGCCGACGCGCAGACGCCGGCGGCGGTCATCGAAAATGCGACGCGTCCCGATCAGCGCACCGTCGTCGGCACCTTGGCGACGATCACCGACGACGCCGCACGTGCGGGCCTGCGACCGCCGGCGATCGTCGTCGTCGGCGAAGTCGTCCGCCTGCGGGAGCGGATCGCGTGGTTCGATGCGATGCCGCTCTTCGGCAAGCGCGTGCTGATCACGCGCCCCGCGCATCAGAGCGCGGCGTTCGCGCACGCACTCGCGATGCGCGGCGTCGAACCCATCTTCGCCTCCACGATCGTCATCGCGCCGCCGGATGACCCCGCTCCCGCGCAGCAGGCGATAAGAGCGCTCGACCGCTACGACTGGCTCGTCCTCACCTCGCGCAACGGCGTGGATGCGCTCTTTGCTTCACTCGACGCTCGCGGGAGCGACGTTCGCGCGCTCGGCGGGCTGCGCATCGCGGCGATCGGTGCGAAGACGGCCGATGCGCTGCGCGCGCGCGGCATCCGTGCCGATCTCGTGCCGAACGTCTTCACCGGCGACGCGGTCGCGCGCGCACTCGTCGACGCCGCCCGTCCCGGCGAACGCGTCCTCGTCTATCGCGCCCAAGAGGCCCGCGACGTCCTGCCGCGGATGCTAAACGAGGCCGGCATCGCCTGCGACGTCGTCGCCGCATACAAGACGATCGTCGCGGACGACCCGGATTTGGAAGCGAAGGTCCGCCGCGCCGATGTCCTGACCTTCACCAGCGGCAGTACCGTCCGCGGTTTCTGTTCGCTGCTCGGCGGCGACGAGCGCGCGCGAGAGCTCGCTTGCGGGCGTTGCGTGGCGTGCATCGGTCCGATCACGGCGGACGAAGCGCGCGCCCACGGCCTCGAGCCGGACGTCGTCGCCGACGTCTATACCGCGGACGGCCTGCTCGACGCGCTAGAACGCCGCTTCGCCTCGCACGCGTGAACGCGACGTTCGCCGTCGTCGCGGCAACCGCGGCGGCAGTCGTCGCGGCGATCGCGCTCCGCGTTCGTGCGCTCGATCGCGGCGGGGCTCTCGCCGCCTGGGCGATCGGGACGGCGACGCTCGCCGTCGGCGGCATCGCACCCGCGCTCGTCGTGCTGGCCTTCTTCCTCTCGTCGAGCGCACTCTCGCGTATCGGACGCGCACGCAAGCGCGCGCTGCTCGATGGTGCGAAGGACGGGCCGCGCGATGCGCGCCAAGTGCTCGCGAACGGCGGCATCGCGACAGGCTGCCTGCTCGCGGCCGCCGCGCTTCCCGCGCATCGCGAGGCCCTACTGGCGGCCTTCGCCGGGGCCTACGCTGCAGCGTGCGCCGATACGTGGGGAACGGAGATCGGGATGCTCGCTGCGGCGCCCGTGCGTTCGATTCTGACCCTGCTCCCGATACAGCCGGGGCTCTCCGGCGGCATCACGATGCAGGGAACGCTCGCCGAAGGCGCCGGCGCGGCGTTCATCGCCGCGTGCGCGCGGTGGTCCGCTCTGGCTCCCTTCATCCCGGTCGCGATGGGCGGCATAGCCGGTGCGTTGCTCGACTCCATCCTCGGCGCGACGATGCAGCACCGCCGATTCTGCCCCACGTGTGCGCGCATCTGCGAGACGGAGGTGCATCGTTGCGGCACATCCACCGTCCCGCACTCGGGTTTGCGCGCACTGGACAACGACACCGTGAATCTCGCCGCGACCGCCTGCGGTGCGGCGGTCGCTTACGTCGCCGCGCCGTACTTCTTCTGAAGGTAGGCGATGATCGCGTCGTCGTCGTCCGCGATCACCGTCTCGCCGTCCACCAGCGTGGGAATCCCGCGCTGCCCGGAGACCTGCTCGACGATCTCGCGCTGCGCGCGATCGCGCGGCACGTTGACGATCTTGTAATCCAGCAAAAGGTCGGTCATCACCGAGCGCACCCGCGCGCAGTAGGGGCACCACTCGGCCTGGTAGAGCACGATGTCGGTCGGAATCATCCGTTCGAGTATGCCCGCTTCCCGCGCGCGCCACAAGGCGTTTCATCGGAGTGCTCCAGGAGGCACGCAGCAATCCGGCAAAGGCTGGCATGCGCGAGGGCGGAGGTACGCAGCGTGAGTCCCATCGCGACGCATCGCCGGATGGCCGGGGCACTGGTCGCCTCACTGGCAGTCCATGCGTTCATGGCGAGCCTCGTCCCGCCGGTTCCGCACGTGCAGGCCGAGCGTTCGCCGGCGATCGTTCTCCCGATCGTCATCGAGCGGCTTGCCGCGCGCCGCGCACCACCGTCTGCACCGAAGACGCCCGCTCCCGGCGCGCCGTATCACGAACTCGCGACGATGGCGCCCCGCGCCACGCCGGCACCGCTCGCCGGGCTTCCCCCGAGGCGGCGCCTCTCCCGCGCGCCTGCGCCGGTAGCCGCTGCCTCGACCCAGGCAACGGCCCCTTCGGTAGCACTCGTCTCGCCGTCGCCGGCGCAGTCCCCCGCGGTCGCCGTGCAGGCGTCGCCCGCCTCACACCTCGCGGTGGGAGGGTTCATGCCGTTCGGCGAGCGGGAGACGACGCCCGTGCTCGATCCGCGCGTCCTCCACGCGCTGCGGGCGCTCGCGGTCCACGTCACGCTCGAGGTCACCGTCGGCGACGACGGTCGTACACGCGCGATCGTCTTCCGGCCCCCGCTCGATCCCGCCGTCGAGGCGAAGATCGAAGCCCTGCTTGCGAATGCAAGCTGGGACCCCGCCTACTGCGGCGGCGGAATTCCGTGTACGGCTACGGCGACGATCGCGTTGTGATCGCTGCGGTGCCGCCCCGGCGTTTCGGCCGGCGGCGCCGCGGTCGCGATCCCTCGCGCATGGATGCGCATCTCGCCGTCGCTCGATGCGGCCACCGTTCGCAACCCGCGATCGTCGAACCCGATGCGACCGAGAGGCCCGCTCGTGAAGAGCAACGCCGGCGTACGACCCTGCACGCGCGACCGCGCGCCGCGCAGTTCGCGCACGCAGGCGCCGCGCTCCGCGGAGAAGCGTACGGCGTACAGCAGCACCGGCCGGCCGTGTATGCGTGCTTCCGCGCGCAAGAGCGAACGGCGATCAAAGGGGAGGAGCGGAACCGACGCCGGAAGCGGATCGTCGTGCACCGCCTGGACGGCACACGGCGAGCGCCAGAGCAATGCCGCTCCGCTGCCGGAAACCCACTCGTAGGCAAAGCGCGTCGCCAGCGCGAGTGCATCGCCCGCACCGACGTCGAAGAGCGCGACGACGTCCGGATCGCAGTCCGCGATCGCTGCGGCGAGTCTCCTCCGAGACCCGGCGCCCTCGGAGCCCATCGGGCGAACGCACGCGACGATCAGAGAATCGATTTGCCGAGGCCCGAGCAGATCAGCCCCACCGCAAGGATCGCGGTCTGATTGCTGTGATCGAGGATCGGATTGATCTCGACCATCTCGATGGAACCCAGGCGCCGCGATTCGGCAAGCATCTCCATCGCCAGGTGCGCTTCGCGATAACTCAATCCGCCCTTCACCGGCGTTCCGGTACCGGGTGCCTCGCTCGGATCGATCGCATCGAGATCGAAGGAGACGTGGATCGGCGTCGCACCGGCACCCGCGATCGCGATCGCTTCTTCCATGACGCGCGTCATGCCGAGTTTGTCCACGTCGCTCATGGTGAACGCGCGCACGCCCGCATCGCGCAACAGCCGTTTCTCGCCGGGATCGACGTCGCGCAATGCGACCTGGACGGTACGCTCCTTCACCGCGTTGCCGTGCTGCAGCGCGAACCAGAGCGGCATCCCGTGCACGTTCCCCGACGGCGAGGACTGCGGGCTGTTGATGTCCGCATGCGCATCGATCCATACCAAGCCCGGCGGTGCGCCGTACGCGCGCGTGAGGCCCGCCAGCGTCCCGATCGCGATCGAATGATCGCCGCCCAAGACGATGGGAAATCCGCCGTCACGCACCATGCGCTCGACGACCCGCGCGAGCTCGTCGCAGACGCGCTCGATCACGCCGAGATACTTCGCGTGCGCATCCTCGGCGGAGACTGTCTCCCGAACCGGGACCTGCACGTTTCCCCGATCCTCGATGCGCTCGATGCCGAGCTCCGCCAATCGTTCGTGCAGCTGTGCGTAGCGCACGGCATAGGGCCCCATGTCCACGCCGCGCCGGCTCGCTCCCAAGTCCATCGGGACGCCGACGATCTCGACGTGGCGCGGAGGCGCCGATCTCATTTCGGTCGTCGTCACGGCGTGCGGCCATTCTGCGAGGCGGCGCTCGCCGCCTGGCGATCCTCGGGGTCGGGGATGCCGCGTACCGGGTATCGCCGCTGCACGGCCCGGCCGATCACATCGCCGATCGCGTGGACCGGCGCTCGCATCAGCGACCACGGCATGCCGGCACGGCCTTCATCGACGTCGAGGAAAAAGAAGAGCAGGCCGTACCGCCGCGCCGCCCGCGCACTCCACGCACGCGCGCGCTCGAGTCCTTCGGGAACGCGGCGTTCGAGTTCCGCGAGGATCTGCGCGTCGTCGCGGGCCTCGCGCACGATCGAGGCGAACTCGCGGACGCCCATCCCCAGCGTGCGCAGCAGATCGCGATCGACCGGACTCTGCCCGTAGAGATAGGTCCCCAACGTTCCGGCGTGCGCGGCCAGGCACTTGTCGATCAGCCGCGGCAGCCACCGGACGCCTCCCAGCTCGTCGCTCCACCGCCGCGGCGGGGCGACTCGCAGGTCCACGCGTCGCATGAAGGGATCGTTCGCGACGCAGGCATCGCTCTCCGCCGGTGCGTAGTCACGCCGGATGAAGCGCTTCGTCCTCTCGCTTGCCGCCGTGGTCGTCGCGGGCGCCGCGCTCGCGAGCTGCGCGCACCGCGTCGGTCCTCGTCCCGGGCAGCTCTCCCTCGGCATGGTCACGGACGTCGGCGGCTTGGGCGACCGGTCGTTCAACGATTCGGCCTATCGCGGGTTGCTGCGCGCACGGCGCGAGCTCGGGGCGTACATCCAGGTCTTGCAGTCGCATTCGGCGGCGGACTATCAGCCGAATCTCCTCGCGCTCACCGCAGGGCACTTCGACATGATCTACGCGATCGGCTTTCTCATGCAGCACGATCTGCAACAGGTCGCCGCGGATCATCCGTCGCAGCACTATGCGATCGTCGATGCGGTGGTCGACGAGCCCAACGTCGTCTCGGTCACGTTCCGCGAAGAAGACGGATCGTTTCTCGCCGGCGCCCTCGCCGCGATGATGAGCCCGCGGCATCACATCGCCTTCCTCGGCGGCGAGGACGTTCCGCTCATCCATAAGTTCGAAGCGGGATACATCGCCGGTGCGCGCGAGATCGACCCGACGATTCGCGTGGACGTCAAGTACGTCGGAAGTTTCGACGACGTCGCCGCAGGGAAGGAGCTCGCCAATCTGCTCTTCGACGGCGGCGCGACCATCGTCTATGCGGCGGCCGGAAAGGCCGGACTCGGGGCAATCGACGCGGTACGCACCAGGCCCGGCGCCTACGTCATCGGCGTCGATTCCGATCAGGACGGCATCGCACCCGGCAAGGTACTCACCTCCATGGTGAAGCACGTGGACGTCGCAGTCTTCGACGTCGCCGAGGCATTGAAAGACGGGCATCCGTTGCGCGGACACATCGTGCTCGGTTTGAAAGACGACGGCGTCGGGCTCACGGATTTTCGCTATACGCGCGCTGCGATCGGCCCGGCCCGACTCGCGCGCCTGGCCGCACTGCGCCGTGCGATCATGGACGGAAGGATCGTTCCGCCCTCCACGTTGGAAGCGTTGCGCGCGTTCCGTCCGGTCGCGATCTGACGACCCGATGGCGGTCGCGCTCGAACTCACGGGCATCCGCAAAGCGTTTCCCGGCGTCGTCGCCGTGGACGGCGTCGATCTCGCGCTCGAAGAAGGGGAGATCCAGGCGCTGGTCGGCGAGAACGGCGCGGGAAAGTCCACCCTCGCCGCGATTGCCGCGGGCGAACTGCGTCCCGACGCCGGCAGCGTGCACGCCTCGGGCCGCGTCGGTCTCGTGCACCAGCATTTCGAGCTCGTCGAGCGGCTGCGCGTCTGGCAGAACGTGGTTTTGGGCACCGAGCCGCGCCGCGGTCCGCTTCTCGACGTCGCGGCGGCGCGTGCGCGCGTCCGCGCGCTCGCCGAACGCAACGGGCTCGAGGTCGATCCCGACGCGATGGTGGAGGATCTTCCGGTCGGCGTCCGCCAGCGCGTGGAATTGCTGCGCGAGCTCGCGCGCGAACCGCGCGTGCTCCTGCTCGACGAACCGACGGCGGCCCTCGCTCCCGCGGAGGTCGAAGGCTTCTTTCGTTCGGTCGTTGCACTCGCGAATGCCGGCACGGCGGTGTTGATCGTCACGCACAAGCTGCAAGAAGTGATGGCCTATGCGCGCCGCGTGAGCGTCATGCGTGCGGGGAAGATCGTCGCCCGGATGGAGACCGCGCAGACCTCACTCGACGCGATCGCACGCGCGATGGTCGGCGGCGCGCTGCCCGAGATCGCACGGCGCGCACCCGTGCCGCTCGCGCCGTGCCTGGAGGTGCACGAGCTACGCGCCGGCGAGGGCGCAGGACGACTCGACGGCGTGACGTTCGCGGTGCGCGCAGGTGAGATCGTCGGCATCGCCGGCGTCGAAGGAAACGGACAGACGGCGCTCGCCGATGCGATCGCCGGCATGCTGCCGTACGAGGGAACGATCACCTTCGCCGCCTGCCCGCCGGAGGCGCGCGCGTTCATCCCGCAGGATCGCCAGCGGGAGGCGCTCGTACCGGATTGGACGATCGTGGAGAACGTCGTCCTGGGGCGGCAGCGACGCCTCGCCCGTGCGGGCGTCTTGGATCTGCGACGCGCGCGGCGCGATGCGCAGGTCGTCGTCGAGCGCTTCGACGTTCGCACGAGCTCGCTCGACGTCGCGGTCCGGACGCTCTCCGGCGGCAACCAACAGAAGATCGTCGTCGGCCGCGCGTTGATCGACGAGCCGCGGTTCATCGTGGCGTACAATCCGACGCGCGGGATCGACGTGGGCGCCGCGGCGCTCGTGCAATCGCGCTTGATCGAAGCGCGCAACGGCGGAGCGGCGGTCCTGCTCGTCTCCTTCGATCTCGACGAGATCCTCGCGCTCGCCGATCGCGTCCTCGTTCTCTATCGCGGTCGTATCGCCGGTGCGTTCGGCGCACACGAGGCGGATCGCGCGCGCATCGGCCGACTGATGGCGGGAGCGGCGGCCTGATGCGCTTGCGGGTGTTGACCGGCCCGCTCGGTGCGGTCGCGATCGTCGTGGTCTTGGGCTCCGCGACGATGCTCGCGGCCGGCGTCTCGCCCATCGTGGGTTTCGCTGCACTCGTCGGCGGCGCGCTCGGCGGCCGGCAACAGATCGCGGAGACGCTCGTCCAGACGACCGCATTGCTCTTTCCCGCGCTCGGCATCTGCCTCGCGTTCCGCGGGGGGCTCTTCAACATCGGTGCGGAAGGGCAGTTGCTCGCCGGCGGTCTCTGCGCGGCCGCCGCGGGCATCCATGCTTTCGCGCCCGCACCGTTGGAGATCGCGGCGGTCCTCTGCGCCGGCGCCCTCGGCGGTGCGGCGTGGGGAGCGATCGCGGGCATGATGAAAGCGCGGTTGCAGGCGAGCGAGATCATCTCCACGCTCATGCTGAACTTCGTCGCGCTCTTCGCCGCGCAGTACCTCGTGAACGGCCCGCTGCGCGCACCGCACGCCGCGGGTCCCGAGACGGCCGCGCTCGCCCCGCAAGCGGTCCTCCCGGTCTTGATTCCGCAGACGCGCCTGACGATCGCGCTTCCGCTCGCCGTCCTCCTCGCGATCGTCTTGCAGTTCGTCTTGTCGCGCACGACCTACGGTTTCGCGCTGCGCGCGTTGGGTGACGCGCCGGAAGCCGCCCGCCGCAACGGCATCGCGGTCGCGCGCACGACCTGGACCGCGCTCGCGCTCTCCGGCGCGTGCGCCGGTCTCGGCGGCGCCGCGATCGTCATGGGCGAGCTCCATCGCTTCAACACCCAGCTCTCTCCCGGGTACGGATTCATCGCGATCGCCGTCGCGCTCGTCGGCGATCTCCAACCGCTATGGGTCTGCCTCTCCGCGCTGGCGTTCGGCATGCTTCAGTCCGGCGGACTCGCGATGCAGGCGATCGCGCAGGTTCCGAAGGATGCGATCGGCGTGATCGAAGGGGTCATCGTGCTGGTCTTGGCGGCGCGCCGGTACATCGTGACGAAGAAGGAGATCGCCGCCGCATGACGGCCACCGTCGTCGCCGCACTTCTCTGGCTGACGTTCGTGAAGGCGACGCCGATCGTCTATGCCGCGCTCGGCGGCGTCGTCTCCGAACGATCGGGCGTGGTCAACGTCGGCCTCGAAGGGATGATGACGATCGGTGCCTTCAGCGCAGTCGCCGTCTCGCGCGCGACCGGCGACCCGTGGATCGGTCTGGTCGCGGGCGTCGTCGCTGGCGCGCTTGCGGGCGCGGTGCTCGGATGGGCGGCGACGCGATGGAAAGTCGATCAGATCGTCGCCGGGATGGGCATCAATCTCGTCTGCGCCGGCGCGGCCGCATACGGTCTCGTGCTCCTGTACGGACAACCCGGCGCGAGCCCGCAGGTTCCCTCGTTGGGCGAAGCGTACCGCGTGCTCGTGTGGTTCGCCCTCGTGCTCGCGATCGCGTTCCAATGGTGGCTGCATCGCACCGTCGCCGGACTGCGCGTGCGGGCCTGCGGCGAGAATCCGCACGCCGTCGCCGCGGCGGGATTCGACCCGCTGGGCGTGCGCCTGCAGATGGTCACGTGGTCGGGCGCACTGGCGGGCCTCGGCGGCGCATTCCTCTCGATCGGCGAGGTCAATCTCTTCTCCGACGGCATGACCGCGGGACGAGGCTTCATCGCGCTCGCCGCCGTCATCTTCGGGCGATGGACGCCGCTCGGCGCCGCGGCAGCCGCCGTCGCGTTCGGTTTCTTCGAAGCGTTGCAGTTCGTCGTGCAAGGACGCGTGCCGTGGCTCTCCGCCAATCTCGTGCAGGCAGCACCGTACGTCGCTGCATTGATCGCGCTCGCGGGAGCGACCGGTCGCGTCCGGCCGCCCGCAGCGGACGGAGTGCCGTACTGATGCTGCGCCGCATCGCCGCGACGTTCGCCGCCTGCGCGATGTCGTGGTGGGTGGTGTGCGCGCCCGCGCGAGCGACGTACCTGCCGCAACCGCTCGCACAACTCCACGCGCAGGCCGGTGCGTTGGTCCGCAGCGTGCCGGGCGACGTCGCGTTCGAGATCGAGGATCTCACCACCGGCATCTCCGTCGGCTATCGGGAGAACGCGAGCATGCCGGCGGCATCGGTCATCAAGGTGCCGGTGATGGTGCAGGTCTTCGCGGAGATCGTCGCCGGGCGTTTCACCCTGCAGCGCGTCCTGCACGTCCGTAACGAGGATCGCGACTACGGATGGGGCGACCTCGCCTACGCGCCGACCGGTGCGCCGTACACGGTGGACCAACTGCTGCACGCGATGATCGATCGCAGCGACAACACCGCCGCAAACATGCTGATCCGCCTCGTCGGCGTTCGCGCCATCGATCACACGATGCGCGCGCTCGGCCTCCGGCACACCTGGCTCGGCGGCGAGATTCGTACTGATCGATGGTCGGTACGCACGAAACTTCGGACCTCACCCGCGGACATGGTCCGCCTGCTCTCGCTGATGGCGCGCGGCCGCCTGATCGATGCCTGGGCGTCGCGCGAGATGATCGCGATCCTGAAGGACGACGAGATCGACGGACTCTTACCCGAGCCCCTGCCGCACGGAGTTCCGGTCGCGCACAAGACCGGCTCGCTCGGCGATACCTTGAATGACGTCGGAATCGTCTATGCGTCGCACGGACCGTATGCCATCGCCGTGATGACGACGCACCTGGACGACCTCGATGCCGGAACCGCGTTCGTCCGCGCACTCTCGCTCGACGCTTACGAACACCTGCGCTCCTTTGCTCGTTGGCGGCGCAATGCCGGCCTCGACTACCGTTTCATTCCGTCCGCGACGCCGCTGCCGCTCACGCCCGATCTCTCCGCCTGGGGCGGCTGAACCATACGGCCGCTGTACTCGAGGCGATGCACGGTTCCTCGTGTACGGTTGCCGTGCGTGCCGTCAGGACGATACCGAAGCGGTGCGGCGATAGACGCGCGTCACCCAGTCGGCATACCGCGGCTCGCGGCCGAGCACGCAGCGCGCATAGAGCTCACGTAGGCGCGAGGTGATCGCACCGGGCTCGCCGCCGCCGACCGGGCGGCGATCCACCGAGACGACCGGAACGATGCCCATCGCGGTGCCGGTGAAGAAGATCTCATCCGCGGCGTAGAGCTCGCTGCGATCGATCGCACGTTCCACGACCGGAATCTCCAGCATCTCGCGCAGCAAGGTGATCGCGCACCGGCGCGTGCATCCTTCGAGGATGTTCTGCGACGGATCGGGCGTGTAGGCGACGCCGTCGCGCACCAGGAAGACGTTCGCCGCGGATCCTTCCGAGACGTGACCGTCGTGCGAGAGGAGGATCGCCTCGTCGAAGCCGTTCGCCACCGCATCGCTCTTCGCCAGCGCGGAGTTCACGTAGAGGCCGGTGATCTTCGCGCGCGGCGGTGCGGTGGTGTCGTCGGCGCGGCGCCAGGAGCTCACGCACGCATGCAGGCCTCCCTCGCGCTTGACATACGCAGTGTGCGGAACCGCCACGATCGCGAAGAACGCGGGGACGTCGTGCAGGCGCACCCCGACGTCTTCGGCGCCGGAACAGACGAACGGCCGGATGTAGACATCGGTTTCGAAGCCGTTGCGCGCGCAGAGTTCGACGGTGAGATCGGCGAGCGTCGCGAGATCGTAAGGCAACGGCAGGCCGAGGATCTTCGCCGAGGTCTGCAGGCGGCGATAGTGGTCGTGTAGGAGCACGAGATAGAGCTCGCGTTCGGCGGGATCCCAGTAGCCGCGGATCCCTTCGAAGCAGCCCGTGCCGTACTGCAGGCCGTGCGTCAGCAAGCCGACGTGCGCCTGCTCATAGGGGACGAAGGCACCGCCGGCATGAACGATGATTTCCGAGAGCTTCACGTTCGCATCTTCGACGCCGGCGTTCCCGACGCTTTTCCGAAGAGGAGCGGGCGGGCACCACTTGCAAGAGCAGCGTCCATGCGGATTCGAACGGCGGCGGCTGCGATCGTGGCGTTGGCGGCCGCACTCTCTGCAGTCACCGCACTCGCGCTCCGTTCACCCTCTCGGCGGTCGGCCGTCCTGCTGCCGACCGGATGGCGATTGAGCGCGCCGCAGGGCGCAGTCGCCGCGACGGAGACGTTTCCCCAGGGGCTCGCGCTCTCTCCCGACGGCCGCATGCTGGCAGTCGCGGACGGAGGCTACCGAACTCCGGCGCTGCAACTCTTCGCAACGCCGACGCTGCGGCTCATACGAACCGTGCGGCTCCGCGGCGCATTCGGCGCACCGATCTGGTTCGATGCCGCCACGGTCGCCGTCGCGGGAGCGAACGCCGACGGCGTCATCGTCGTGAACGCACGGACCGGAACGCTGCGCGTGCTGCCCACCGGGACCGCGACGTGGCCGGTCGCGGTCGCCCGTTCGCCGCGCGGCGACCTGCTCGCGACCGCGAACGACGGCGACGGGAGCGTGACGATCCTGCGCCACGGTAGGCCGATCGCGCGAGCGCGCGTCGGCGCACATCCCGCCGCGCTCGCCTTCTTCGACGGCGGGCGGTTCATCGCGGTCGCCGTGCGAGGCGGAACGCAGGGAGCGCTGGTCGTCCTCGATGCGGTGGGCCGCGTCCGCACGAGCCTCCCGCTTCGCGGAGATCCGTGCGCCCTCGCGGTGGAGCCGGCCCTTCTCGACGTCGCGCTCTGTGATGCGGATCGCGTCGTCCAGGTCGCGGATGCCGGACACCGCATCGTGCGAGTGATCGGCGTCGGCTTGCATGCGGGCCGTCTGGAAGGCGCCGGCGCATCACCGAACGCGCTCGCCTACGATCGCGGCACGCTGTACGTCTCGCTCGACGCGCAAAATGCGATCGCCGTCGTGCGCGACCATGCCGTCGCGGGGTACCTTCCGACGGGATGGTATCCGAGCGGGATCGCCGTCGGACGCGATGCGCTCTACGTGAGCGACGCGAAAGGAGAGCGCAGCCCCGCGAATCCCGATTTTCGGCCGTTCGGGGGACCGTACGGCGAGTATATCGCGAGCGCCCTGATCGGCTCGGTACGGCGCATCCCGTTGCGCCTCGCGGGCGCGGCATCGTTGCCGGGCGAGACGGCGCTCGTGATCGCGAATGCGATGCCTCGCTGGACACCGCCGCCCGGTGCGACCGTGGTGCGCCCCGGCGGCCCGATTCACCACGTCATCTACGTGATCAAGGAGAACCGTTCGTACGATCAGGTTCTCGGCGATCTCGGTATCGGCGACGGCGATCCGCACCTGGCGTGGTTCGGAGCGACGATCACGCCGAATCAGCACGCGATCGCGCGGCGTTTCGGTGATTTCGATCGCGCGTTCGCCGACGGTCAGGTGAGCGCGGACGGGCACAGTTGGACCGACGCCGCCTTCTCGCCGGATTACACGGAGCGCTTCTGGCCCGCGAACTATGCGAAACGGCGGGCGCTCTACGATTTCCAGGACGGCCGCGCGCCGATCGTTCCGCAGAACGGCTATCTCTGGGACGCGGCCGCGCGTGCGGGCATCTCGTATCGCGACTACGGTGAAGATACCGTCGCTCCGACTCGCCCCGGCGCGAGCGCGACCACGACCTTCCCCGGCTTGGTCGGACATTTCGACCCGCACTACTACGGGTGGGATCTCCGCTATCCGGATCTCGCGCGCTATCGCGAATGGCTGCGGGAGTTTCGCGCGTTCGAACGCGACGGGAATCTCCCGGCGCTCGAGATCGTCTATCTCCCCAATGACCATACCGCCGCCACCGATCCGGGCTTCCCCACGCCGCAAGCGTACGTCGCCCAGAACGATTATGCGTTCGGGCTGCTCGTGCAGGCCGTCTCTCATTCGCGCTTCTGGCATTCGACGGCGATCTTCGCGATCGAGGACGACGCGCAGGACGGCCCCGACCACGTGGACGACCAGCGCACGACGCTCTACCTCGCGAGCCCCTATGCGCGCGGCGGCGTCATCCACGACCGCTATTCGACCGCGTCGGTGCTCCGTACCATCGAGCTCATCCTCGGCCTTCCGCCGCTCTCGATCTACGACGCCGTCGCGCCGCCGCTCTATGCCGCCTTCACCACGCGCGCCGATCTCCGGCCGTACACTGCGATACGGCCGCACGTGGAGTTCGATGCGTTGAATACTCGCGCGGCGTACGGTGCGCGGCGCAGCGCGGCGTTCGACTGGAGCAGGCCGGATGCCGTCCCTCCCCGCCTCTTCGATGCCGTGCTCGCGGGCGCGCTCGGCAAGAACCGCTGATGCCATCGCCGAACCGATCCATTCTTCGCGGAGGTGCACCATGGCTCGGACGACCATCGATCTCACGTCGGCGGCCTCGCTCCCGCACCTGCTCACACGGCGTGCCGGTCTGCTGCCCAATCTCCCCAGTGCGCGTACGGAACGACTGCATGCGCGCACCGACGGCGCCCGCGCCGTCGCCGGCGTCTGCCCTTACTGCGCGGTCGGTTGCGGGACGCTCGCGTATGTGAGCGACGACGGGCGACTCCTCGACGTCGAAGGCAATCCCGAGAGCCCGATCAACCGGGGAAAGCTCTGCCCCAAGGGCGCGGCGATCTTCGGCCTCACCGTGAACGACGCGCGCTGGACGACGGTCCGGTACCGCGCGCCGTACGGCACACGCTGGGAAGAACGCCCGCTCGCGTGGGCGATGGAGCGCATCGCGCAGCGCATTCGGGAGACGCGCGACGCGACGTTCGTGCGCGAATGGAACGGCAAGCGGGTGAATCACACGCTCGGCATCGCCTCTCTCGGCGGCGCGACGTTCGGCGTCGAGGAGAACTACCTACTCGGCAAGTTGATGCACGCACTCGGCGTCGTCTCCATCGAAAACCAGGCGCGCATATGACATAGCTCGACGGTGCCGGGTCTCGGCACCTCCTTCGGTCGCGGCGGCGCGACGATGTGGCTTCCGGATCTGCGCAACGCGGATTGCATCCTCATTCAGGGATCGAACTTCGCGGAGGCGCATCCGGTCGGATTTCGGTTCGTCATGGAAGCCAAAGAGCGCGGTGCTACGATCATCCACGTGGACCCGCGCTTCACCCGCACCTCGGCGATGGCCGACATCCACGTTCCGATCCGCAGCGGGACGGACGTCGTCTTCCTCGGCGGCCTCATCCGGTGGATCATCGAGCACGATCGCTTCTTTCGCGAGTACGTCACCGCATATACCGATGCGAGCAACCTGGTGCGGGAGGACTTCCGCGACACCGAGGATCTCGACGGCTTCTTCTCCGGGTTCGATCCCGAACGCGGCTCCTACGATACCTCGAGTTGGCAGTACGAACGTGACGCCGAAGGACGCATCGTCCGCGACGAGAGCTTACAGCATCCGCGCTGCGTGCTGCGGCTGCTCCAGCGGCACTTCTCGCGCTACACTCCGGAGATGGTGGAACGCGTCTGCGGCGTTCCGGCGCGGCTCCTCGAGCGCGTCGCGCGCACGCTCGCGGAGAACAGCGGCCGCGAGCGGACGAGCGCGGTCGCCTATGCGGTAGGCTGGACGCAGCACACCATCGGCGTGCAAGTCGTGCGCGCCGCCGCGATCCTCCAACTGCTGCTGGGGAACGTGGGGCGTCCAGGCGGCGGCGTGATGGCGCTGCGCGGCCATGCGAATATCCAAGGGGCCACCGACATCGCCACGCTCTACGACCTCCTGCCCGGCTATCTGCCGATGCCGTCGGCGCTCAAAGATCATCAGACGCTGGCCTCATATCTGCGTTCGGTGACGCAGCCGACGGGCTGGTGGGCGAATGCACCCGCATACGTGGTCTCGCTCTTGAAAGCGTTCTTCGGCGACGCCGCACGTCCCGAGAACGACTTCTGCTTCTCGTATCTCCCGCAGATCATCGGCGATCATTCGACGCTGCCGACGACCGTCGCGATGAAGGACGGTCTCGTGCGCGGATACGTCGTCATCGGGCAGAACCCCGCCGCCTCGGGCCAGAACGCGGAACTCGTCTGTGCCGCGCTCGAGCGCCTCGACTGGTTGGTGAACATCGACGCCTACGAAAACGAGACGTGCTCGTTCTGGAAGCGCGAGGGCGCCGATCCGTCACGCATCGGCACCGAGGTCTTCTTCCTTCCTGCGGCCACGATTCTCGAAAAAGAAGGGACGATGACCCAGACCAGCCGCGTGCTGCAGTGGCACGACAAGGCCCTCGATCCGCCCGGCGAGGCCAAGAGCGACCTCTGGTATCTTTATCATCTCGGCAAGCGGCTGAAAGCGCTCTATGCGGGATCCGACGATCCGAAGGATCGGCCGATTCTCGATCTGACCTGGGAGTACGAGCACGAGGATCCGCACGAGCGCGCTCGTGGCGAGCCGTCGGCACTGCGCGTGTTGCAGGAGATCAACGGCTTCCGGGTCGCCGATCGCACGCAGGTCGCGAGCTTCACGGAGCTACGCGACGACGGCTCGACCGCCTGCGGCGGCTGGATCTACAGCGGCGTCTGTCCCGACGCGCAGACCAATCGCGCGCGCAACCGGAACGCCGACGACGACACCGCGTTGGGATGGGGATGGGCGTGGCCCGCGAATCGCCGCACGCTCTACAATCGCGCCTCCGCGGCGCCCGACGGCACGCCGTGGAGCGAACGCAAGCGATACGTCTGGTGGGACGCGAGCGAAGGGCGCTGGGTCGGGCGCGACGTCCCCGACTTTCCCGCAACCAAACCGCCCTCTGCACCGGCCGATCCGCAGGGCCGCGGCCTCGACGCACACTCCGGCAGCGATCCATTCATCATGCTGCCGGAAGGACGCGGGCGCATCTTCGTCCCCGGAGCGCTGCTCGACGGTCCGTTCCCCACGCATTACGAAGCACTCGAATCGCCGGTGGGCAACGCGCTCTACTCGCAACGCAGCAGCCCCATGCTGCGCGAGTGGCGGCGCGACGACAATCCGTACAATCCTCCCGGCGATCCGCGCTTCCCGTACGTCCTGACGACCTACCGCATCACGGAGATGTCCGGCATCATGACGCGCTACGTGCCCTGGCTGGCGGAGCTGCAGCCGGAGGGATTCTGCGAGATCGGCGAGGAGCTCGCGCGCGAAAAGGGCATTCGGAGCGGCGACTGGGTGACGATCGCCACCGCACTGGGCGAGATCGAAGCGCGCGCATTGGTGACGCCTCGCCTCGTACCGCTCTCGGTGGAAGGACGAATCGTGCATCAGATCGGCATCCCCTACAACTACGGCCCCCTCGGTTTCGCGCGCGGCACGACATCCGGGGTGCTGATCCCGCTCGCGATGGATCCGAACGTCTCGATCCACGAAGCCAAGACGCTCACCTGCGATCTGCGACCGGGGCGCGCATCGCGCGTCTCGCCCGACGTGATCGAACGGGATGTCGCACCGCAGCAGCGCTCACCGTTCGGACAGCCGCGCGCCCACGGACGGGAGCACGCCTGAGATGCCGACGGGATTCTTCACCGATACGACGCTCTGTATCGGCTGCAAGGCCTGCGAAGTCGCCTGCAAGCAGTGGAACGAACTTCCTGCCGACGGCTTCGCCTTCAGCGGCGCCTCGTACGACAACACGCTCGCACTCTCCGGAACTACGTGGCGACACGTCGTCTTCTCCGAGGAAGCGCGCGACGGCTCCGTCCGCTGGCTGATGAGCAGCGACGTCTGCAAGCATTGCGAGCACGCCGGCTGCCTGGAAGCCTGCCCGACGGGAGCAATCATCCGCAACGAGTTCGGGAACGTCTTCGTGCAACCGGACGTCTGCAACGGGTGCGGCTACTGCGTCGTCTCGTGTCCGTTCGGCGTCGTCGACCTCATCGAGGATCTCGCGCACGTTCCGGAGGCCTCGACGGCGACGTTGCACGATGATCGGCTCGAACGCGGCGAGAGCGCGCTGCAAGGCCGCGGCGGCGTCGCGGGCAAGTGCACGCTCTGCTACGATCGCCAGCGCAGCGGCATGATTCCCGCCTGCGCGAAGGCGTGCCCGACGGAGTCGATCCGCTTCGGCGATCTAGACGAACTGCGCGCGCAGGCGCGACGGCGCGTCGACGCGTTGCGCGAGCGCGGTATCGAGGCGCGACTGTACGGGGCGGACGACGTCGGCGACGGCATCGGACGCCTGGGAGCGTTCTTCTTGTTGACCGCGGAACCGGAACGCTACGGCCTTCCGGAACGCCCGGTGCTGCCGTCGCGCAGGCAGCGCGAAGGCTACGCGGCGGCGCTCCTCGCCGCAGCGGCGATCGCTGCGACGGGCTGGCTGCTCTTCCGCGGTAGGCGCGACGGCAGGGGAGGCGCATGAGCGATTCCACGAAGCCGAAGGGCCTGCTGAAAGCGCCGCATTGGGGAGCGAACGTCGCGGCCTATCTCTTCCTCGGCGGCATGATGGGCGGTCTCGGATTGCTGGCCGCTCTCGCGCGTCCGGACGTACCCGCGCAGCGCCGCTTGCGCCGAGCGACTCGCCGCGCAACGTTCGCACTCGCCGTCGTCAATCCGCCGCTGCTGATCTCGCATCTGGGGAGACCGGAGCGTTTTCTGAACATGCTGCGCATCCTGAAGCTCCGCTCCCCGATGTCGGTCGGCGTGTGGAGCCTCGTCGCCTACGGCAATCTCGCCGCGCTCTCGGTGCTCTCGGAGGCCGCGGGCGATGCGCTCGCACCGGCGCAAGGCGCGCTCGGCGCCTTCATCTCGGGATACACCGGCGTGCTGCTCAGCGCGACCGCCGTCCCGGTATGGGGCGCGGGAAAACGCCATCTTCCCGCCCTCTTCGTCTGCTCCGGCATCACCACTGCCTGCGCGCTCGCGCTGCTCTCGAGCGCAGCGGACGACGATCGTGTGGCGCACTCCCTCGAATGGTTGGAGACGATCGCGGCTCTCGGAGAACTCGCACTCCTCCACGACTATCGCCGCAGCGCGGGGCGATACGGCGATCCGCTCTTCACCGGTCGCTGCGGGCGACTGCTGGCAACTTCGACCGTCGGTGCGGGGCTGATCGCGCCGCTCGCGATGCGCGCGCTCGCGACCGTCACACCGCGACGCCTGCGCCGCCCTCTGCGAACGCTCTCGTCGCTCCTGACGCTCGCGGGCGGCGCTACGCTGCGCGCGCTCGTCATCGAGGCGGGAAAGCGCTCCGTCGAGGATGCGAGCGCGGGGATGGTCCAACCTACGTGAACGATCGTCCCGCGCCGGCACGCGCAGACCGCAGCACGCGCGTCCTCATCCACACGATCGCACCGGACGGGTTGCGATCGCGCAGCGATGAGATCGTGGTAGAGGAGCCTCTTGCGATCCACGTCGCCTGCGCAGGCGACTCCGCGCTCCTGGCGGTCACGATGCGCACGCCCGGCAACGATCTCGAACTCGCTGCGGGATTCGCCTATTCGGACGGCGTCGTGCGTTCGCCCGACGATCTCGAACACGCGACGACGTGCGACGATGTGACGGGCGACGCTCGTGGCAATGCGGTGATGTTGCACCTCGGACGCGACGCGTATCGGCGCGCACGCGACCGAGCTCGGCGTCTGCCCGTCTCCTCCGCATGCGGTCTCTGCGGCGACGATATCCTTCGGAGCCTTGCCGACCAAGGGATCGAACCGCTCGACGACGACCTTCGCATCACACCCGAGCAGATCGTCGCGCTCCCCGAGCGCATGCGCGCCGCACAACGCGTCTTCGCCGAAACGGGCGGCCTCCACGCGGCCGCGCTCTTCGATGCGACCGGCACGCTGATCGCCCTCCGCGAAGACGTCGGCCGGCACAACGCCGTCGACAAGATCGTCGGCATGATGCTGCTCGCACGCCGACTACCGGCTCGCGGAACGATGCTCATGGTGAGCGGCCGCGCGGGGTACGAGATCGTCCAGAAAGCGATCGTCGCGCGTATTCCCGTCGTCGCGGCCGTCTCGGCACCGAGTAGTCTCGCCGTCGCGACCGCGCGCGCGTTCGGTCTCACGCTGTGCGGCTTCGTGCGCCCACCCCGCGCCAACGTCTACGCGGGAGAGCAGCGCGTCATCGTTCCCGCGACTCGTTCCGGGTGAGCACCGCTCCTTCGAGCGCTCGAAGGAGATCGGAGAAGAAGACCGGTTTGGCCAGCGATATCGCGCCCGGCGGAGCGCCCGTCCCCGACGAGGAGAGGACGATCGCCGGAATACCGCGCTGCATCGAGACGCGAAGGCGCGCCTGCTGTTCCGCCGTCGGCGTGACACCCTCGAGATCGAGGACGAGCGCATCGACGCGATCGAGGCCGTCGAGCGTTCGCAGAAGCTCGTCGAGATCGATCGCCGTGCGCACGCGGTAACCGGCGTCGCGCAGTCCCTGGACGATGAAGGACCGATCCTCGCCCTCCGGATCGAGCACCACGACCGTCGCCGGGCCGGCATTGCGCGGCGGCGTGCGCGGTAGCGTGACCGTGAACGTGCTCCCTCGATGTTCGATGCTGTCCACGCTGATGGTGCCGCCATGCAGGCGAACGAGCTGCTTGACGAGATAGAGTCCGAAACCCGTACCCGGTATGCCCAAGCGGCGCGCATTCGATGCCCGCGTGAAGCGATCGAAGATGCGCGTGAGCTCGTCGTGCGGAATGCCGATCCCGCGATCGCGCACGGCGACCGATACGGTCTGCTCCTCGCCGCGGATCACGACCTCCACCGGCGCATCGTCAGGCGAGTACTTCACGGCATTTTCGACGAGATTGGTAAAGACTTGGCGCAGGCGCTTCTCGTCGCCGACGATCCGCGTGTCGCCCTCGACCGCAACGGAGACGAACCGGCGGTGCGCGAACGACGCCGCGATCTCCTCCAGGAGCGCGCGCAGATCCACCGTGCCGCGCTCCAAGACGACATCGTTGCGTTCGAGTCGCGCGAGCGTGAGCGTATCGCCCGCCAGCGCCGCCAACTGTTGCGCGGATCGCTTCAGGTTGTCTAACAACTCGCGCCGCTGCTCGTCCAGCGGGCCGAGTTCCTCGATGAGTTCGGCAAACCCGACGATCGCCGTGAGCGGACCGCGGAAATCGTGCACGAGCATCGCGAGGAGATCGCTCTTCGTCTGATTGAGCTCCATGACGGCGCTGCGCTGCTCGTCGAGCTCGCGGTACAGTGCGACGTTCCGCGCCGCGATGCCGAGATACGCCGCGAAGAGGTCCAGCGCGAAGAGATCCACCTCGCGCAGACGACTCGCCGCGGGCGCAACGAGCTCGATCACGAGCTTGTGATCTCCACCGCCCATGCGCGCCACCGCCGCGGCCCTGCGCCGCCCGGCCTCGACGACATGCCGATCCGCGCGTGCGGCCTCGACGAGAAGCGCATTTGCTGGCACCGCTGCGGTCTCCGAGACCTCCGCCGCGTCGTCCACCTCGACGGCGCGGCCGTCGGGAAAGACGGCATGGATGCGAACCTCGCCGCCAAGGACGCGCCGCGCACGCTCGCGCACGGTGGCGACGAGTGCGCGTCCGTCCAGCGCCGCGAAGATCCCGCGGGCGGCTTCGCTGAGCCCGATGAGCCGGCGATGCTCCTCCTCGAGTTGGGTTTCGCGCGCGACGAGTTCGCTGATGTCGCGCTCGATCGAGATCCAATGCGTGATGGTACCGTTCGCATCGAAGATTGGGTGGAGCGTCACCTGATTCCAGAAGCTCGTCCCGTCTTTGCGATACGAGACGATGTTAACCGACGTCGGGCGCCCCTCCGCGAGCGCCGCCCGTACCTCGGCCATACCGGGATCGTCGGGCATCGCTTGCCGGAACGTCTCGAGCTCGCGTCCCAACGCTTCTTCTCGCGTATAGCCCGTTTGGCGTTCATAGGCATCGTTCATGTACGCCAGGCACAAGCGACCGGTCTTCGGATCGACGCGATAGATGAGGATGACGTCTCCGGCAACCTCGATCGCGGTGCGCAGGAGTCGCAGCTCGCGTTCCGCGGCGTCGCGCTCGCTGGTATCCACCACGACCGCGACGATGCGCTCGCGTCCTCCTTCGCGCACGAGATCGGCACGAATCTCCACGGGGAAGAGCGTACCGTCCTTTTTTCGGGCGACCGTTTCGATGACGACCGGTTCATCCCGACGCAGGCGCTCCAACGCCGCGCGATAGCGCTGATCGGAGAATCGCGGGAGCAGCGTGTCGATCGGCATCCCGGCGAGATCGGGTGCGTCGAAGCCGAGTTGCTTGCACGCACCGACGGAAGCCGACCGGATGCGTTTCTCTTCTGCATCGACGACAATGAGATCGATGTGCGCAGTCCGAAAGAGCGCCTCCAAACCCTTGCGCTCGACGACGATACGCGCCGTCAGTTCGACCAATCCGGCGAGCAGGCGGCGCCGTTGCGGCGAGAGGCGAACGCGCGCCTTACCCGGCAACAGCGCAACGGCGGCGCGTACGCCCGCAGACGCAGCGATCGCGGCGTAACCGCCGGCGGATTGCAGCGCGTGCACCGCCGATCGCGCGATCGGCAGGCGTTCCAGCGTTGCGCACACCTGACCGACGGCCGTTGCGTCGAGCCGCCCGTGGCGCCCCGCGACGCGGAATCGTCCCTGCTCCTCGATGCAGACCAGAGCCGCCCTGCACCCGCACCACGACGCCGCGAGGCGCGCGATGACGTCGTAGGCTGCGCCGTCCGCCGCTGCGTTCTTCATTCGGGAAGCGCGGTGAGAAATGCGCGCAGCATCGCGTTGAATTCCTCCGGGCGGTCGGCATTCGCGACGTGTCCGGCTCCGGGCAGCACCTCGAGGCGAGCGCCCGGAACGGCGCGCGCGATCTCTTCGGCAAGCGGAAGCGGCGCGACGGTATCGTGCTCGCCCACGATCACCAGGACCGGAACGGTTATCGCCGGCAGCAGCGCCCGATGATCGGCCGTCCACGTCGCCTCGGTCGCCGCGATGTAACACGCGACGCTCTTGCACGCCATCTGTGCGATCGTCTCCTCGAGACGCTCCGGCGGAAGGCCGAGCCGCGGCGCGCGAGCGCGCGCGAATGCCTCCATCGAGCCGGCCTCGCGTACCGCGCGGATGATACCGTCCGCATAGGTACGACCGTCGGGGTATCGCGCATAGCTTCCGACGAGCGTCAACGAGCGAATGCGCTCCGGTGCGCGCCGCCAGAGCTCGAACGCGACGACACCGCCCAGGCTACAGCCGACGAGGTGGAATCGTGGGGCGTCGATGGCGTCGGCGACGGCCAGCACGTCCGCCGCGTAGCCGTCGCGGTGTACGGCGGACGGATCGGGGTCGGGGCTCGCACCGTTTCCGCGAAGCTCCACCGCCGCACAGCGGAACGTGCCGGCAAACGCGCGGAGCTGCGCGTCCCAGATCGCCGCCGTCGAGCCTACCCCGTGCACGAAGAGCACGGCCGGACCGCCGTCACCGGCGACCCGAGCCTGAACCGGCAGACCGTCCGCCGCTCGGGTTCGGAGCGCGCGAATGCCGGAGGGGCCTTGTTCGATGCGATCCTCGGCCATAGGGAGATCATTCGCGCGCAGCCGCCAGGAACCCGGGCGCGCGCCGCGCATTGTCGTACCATCGCATGACCGAACGACCGCGACTCCGACCGGAGATCTTCAATCTCCCCGTCGAGAAGATGCGCGACGGGTACTATTCCGATACCTACTTCAACCGGGCGCGCATGATCCTCGAACGCGACAGGCGGCATCCGTACGTCCGGATGCAGGTCTTCCAGCGCTCCGATGCGGTGCTCTGCGGGATCGACGAAGCGCTCGCGATCCTCCGGCTGTGCAGCGGGCGGCGTCGCCCCGACGGCTCGTGGGAGGACGGATGGCCGCACCTGACGGTTCGCGCGCTGCGCGACGGCGATCGCATCGAACCGTACGAGACCGTCATGACGATCGACGGCGATTATGGCCTCTTCGCGCATCTGGAGACGTGTTATCTCGGCGTGCTCGCGCGCCGCACGCGCATCGCCACGAACGCGCGCGCGATCGTCGATGCGGCGCGCGGCAAGACGGTCTTCTTCTTCCCGGCGCGCTTCGACCATCATCTTATGCAGACCGGCGACGGCTATGCGGCCTATATCTCCGGAGCACTGGGCGTCTCGACCGACGCCAACGCGGAGTGGTGGGGTGCCCGCGGGATGGGGACCGTACCGCATGCGCTGATCGCGGCGTACGGCGGCGACACCGTGCTGGCGACCAAGAAACTCGCGGAGTACGTCGATGCCGGCGTCAACATCATCGCGCTGGTCGATTTCGACAACGATTGCGTGCGCACGAGTCTCGAGGTCGCGCGTGCGCTGGGGCCGCGCCTGTGGGGCGTCAGGCTCGACACGGCAAGCACGCTGGTCGATCGTTCGTTGTGGGAACAGATGGGAACGTTTCAGCCGACCGGGGTTTGCCCGCAACTCGTCTGGAACGTACGCCGCGCGCTCGACGCCGAGGGCTTCGCGCACGTGAAGATCGTGGTGAGCGGCGGCTTCAACCCGGCGCGCATCGCGGAGTTCGAACGATTGCGCGTACCGGTCGATGCCTATGCGGTCGGAAGCGCGTTCTTCAGCGGGTCCGGAAAGTACGACTTCACCGCCGACGTCGTCGCAATCCGCGAAAACGGCGCGTGGCGCCCCTGCCATAAGGTGGGACGCCCGGAACGCCCGAATCCGCGCTTGGAGACCGTGACGGATCTCTGACGGCCGCTGCGCCGCACCCAAGCTGCGCGGGCGCGAGGCGCCGTTCGCGCAGGGTGCGGCACGCGGTGCTTACACCGCCTGTGCCGTTCCGGCCGCGGCCAGCTTCTCGATGATGACGCGGCAGAAGTGCGGGAGGTCTTCACCGCCGCGCGTGCTGACCCAATTGCCGTCGTTGACCGTAGGTTGATCGCGGTAGAGCGCTCCGGCATTTCGGATGTCGTCGGCGATGCTCCGCGAACCGGTGAGCTGGCGCCCGCGAACGACTTGCGCGGAGATCAAGACCTGCGCACCGTGCCCGACGCTGAAGATCGGTTTGCGAGCGGCATCGATCTCGCGTACGAAGCGCTGCACGTCGGGATCGGTGCGGATGCGATCCGGCGAGAGTCCGCCCGGGATGAGCAACGCATCGAAATCCTCGGCGGTGCAATCGGCGACCAGCTCCTCCGCGCGAAGGACGAGTCCGTCGTCGAGGCCGCGCTTGCCGCGGATGCGCTGCCGCGACCGCTCGTCCACACCGACGATCGAGACGACCGCACCGGCCTCTTCCAGCGCCTGCCGCGGCTGCACGAGATCGCTCTCTTCGAAACCGTCGCCGATCAGCGCGGCGACTCGCTTTCCATCGACTCCAAGCATTCGCACGCTCTTCGCGCAAGAACCTATAAGGTCCCACCGGTCTGCTGCACGGCGGTGCGCAGGAGGTAGGCGAGTTCCAACTCCAGGCGACCGAGATCGTCGAGCAGGGGATCCTCCGCGAGGGCCTTGAGGGTCGGGTTCCTCCGGGTCATGTCGGCCTCCGGTACGCGGTGACGCGGATTGATCTCGCGCATGTAGATGCGCGCGTCATACCGGATCGGACCTTCGGGAAGAAAGTAGAGAGGATCGAGGCCGTACGCATAGACCTCGAGCGAGAGGATCCCCGTGCGCTGCAGAAACTCGATGGGACGCACGCGGAGGATTCGGGCGAAGCGCGCGAGCGCGCTGATCCCGACGCGGCGCTCCCCGCCGAAGACCTCGGCGAGTTGTGATGCGGTGAGTTCTGCGGCGGCAGCGAGATCGTCGAACGAGACGGCGCGTTCGAGCGCGAGGGCACGTAGCCCGCTCCCGAAGAGCGGCCCTCCCGCCGTCCCTTGGCGACCGTCCCACGCTGGTTGTCGTTCGTCGATGCCCATGACCGCCGTTTGCACCTCCTCTGCGCTCACCTCATCCTGCCTGTGCGTTGCTGCGAGCGCCCACTCCGGCCGTCGCGACATTCGTAAAGAATTGGTAAAGTTCCGTTTAACCATCGTGGCGGTACGGTAAGAATGCGGTACGGTAAGAATGCGGATACCTCGCACGACCCAAAGGTAGGCTCACCATGCGCAAAGCCGTCCTCTCACCTCTCGGACTCTCGGCCACAACCGTGGCCCTCATCGCTCTCCTCGCCGCCGGATGCGGCGGTGGCGGTGGCTCCAGCGCCCCCGCAGGCGGCCCGCTGCCGCCGGCAGTCGGGGGCAGCAGACCGATGGCCCAGTCGCTGGGCGTTACGCTCGGCGGTTCGCTCCCCACGACCTTCCTTGCGTCGGCATCGCGCCGAGCGCAGAGTACGCAGGGGATCGCGGTCTCCGTGCTCTACCGCGGAGCAACAGTCGCATCCGGAACGCTCGATGGTACGGGATTCGCCAAACTTTCGTTCACGGCGCCGGTGCCGCAAGGGGCGACCGTTCAAGTCGCCTTCGGCAATCGCGGTATCGTCGCGACGCTGCCATTAGCGACCGGAACGGCCGGGACGGCGGCCGCCGTTACCTATCAGAAGAACGGCACGCTGCTCGTGCAGGTGGCCGCGGATTCGTCGGGGAGCGGACAGATCACCTCCGGCGACCAACAGGAGGCAACGTTACAAGAGAGCAGCACCGGTCAGGTCGAGAGTGAAGACGACCAAAACGGCGGGACGATCGTCGACGGCATCCCGGTGACGATCTCGGTCTGCACCGCAGCGAACGCGCAGCCGTCCACCATCACCGTCGCCCCGGCTCCGTCGGCACCGCCGAATCTCTCGCTGATCTTCGCCGAGCGCGCGAACGACGACGACCAGAATCCGCCGCTGCTCAGCGTCGTGCAAAACTTCGACGGCCCGCAGACCTATCCGGTGCTCCCGGGAGAACCGCGCGTCCTCATCGTCGTCTACCAGAGCGGCGCGAATGCGGGAGAACCGACCGTGATCATGGCACCGGTCGCCGAACTCGCGCAGCCGTCGAGCGACGCAAGCCCCTCGCCAGCACCGTCGAGCTGCCCGACGCTCTCGCCGAACGCAACCTCCCCACCCGCACCGCTTCCCACGGGCCTTCCCACCGCGCTCCCCACGGGAATCCCATCCACCTCCCCGGAGCCGTCGGAGTCACCCGAGTCACCCGAGCCGTCGGAATCTCCGGAGTCGCCTGAGCCCTCGGAGTCACCGGAATCACCAGCGCCGTCCGCATCGCCGGCATCCTCTCCAGCGGCATCGGCGAGTCCCTCGGCCTCCGCGAGCCCGTAAGCCGAAGGAGACCTCCTCCTCGCGAGACTGCGGCGAGGGCGTGCAGATCCCCCCGTGCACGCCCTCGCATGCGCACGCTCGGCTGCCCGCGAACGTTTCTCGCACATGAGGAGGCCGATACTTCCGCTCATCCTCGTCCTCGCGGCGAGCGCGACGGCGAGCGCCTCCGCGCCGCGCCCCGTACGCATCGAGGTGGACGGTCGTCCGCTCGCGATGCGCGCGCTCGTGCGTGACGGACGCGTCTACGTTCCGCTCCGTGCCGTCGCGCAGACGCTCGGAGCACGTGTCGCCTACGACGCCCGCCGCCATCTCGTGCTCATCGTCGCGCCATCTCCGCCTGCGTCACGCGCGGCAGCAGGCGTACATGTCACCGAAGTCTCTCCCCCGGACGGCACGACGGTATCCAGCGCATTCCCGACGATTCGCGCTCGACTCGCCGGGATACCGACGGGCGCGACGGTGACGTTTACGCTCGTCGTGGACGGTACGGACGTCTCGCGCGACGCGGCGCTCTCCGGAGATCAGATCCTCTACATTCCGCCGCAACCGCTGGCAGCCGGATCGCATCTCGTCGTTCTCTCCGGAGTCGCCGGCACGCTGCCGTTCGCACGTCTCTGGCGCTTCACCATCACACCGGAGGCCGCCGCGCGCGCGGCGACGACTGCATCCAACCTCACCGTCACGCCTTCGCTCTTCGTCGATGGGCCGTATGCGTATCGGCCCGGCTCTTGGGTTCACGTCGTCTTGACCGCACCGCCCGGGCTCTCACCCGTCCTCGAGAGCTGCATTCCGGGAATCGAGGCGCCGTTCTGGTACGACGGTGGCGCGACGTACGAGACGTCGTTCTACCTCCCACCCGACGCCCTCGCGGGGCCGTGTTTTCTCCAAGCGCGCGTTCCCGGCGCGCCTCCCGGATGGTTTACCGCTCCGCCGCTAGTGCTGACCATCCTCGCGACGCCCGCGCCGACGCCCGTTTCCGCGACGCCGGCACCCCGACCCGAGCCAACGCGCGGAACGGGGCCGATCCTCCGGCATCCGGCACCGACACCATCGTCGACACCGCCGCCGCGCCGCGCGCCGATCGCCCGTCCCCAACCGCACGCCACGCCGCTGTTGCGCGCGACGCCGTCACCTCACGCGAGTACCGCGACGGCCTCCCGCACGTCGATCGTCCCCTCGTAGAGCGCGCTCCCGACGACGCACGAATCCACCTGCGGCGGGGCGTGCACCTTCAGCGCGCGAAGATCGTCGAGCGTGCGCGCTCCGCCGCTGGCGGTGATCTTCACGTCGGCGACGCGCGCGACCGCATGCAAGGCGTCGAGATCGAATCCTTGCCCCATACCGTCGCGCAGAATCTCGGTGAAGACGATCCGCTGAACGCCCCACTGGGCAACGCGCCGCACCAACGCGTCGCGATCGACGGTGACGTTTTCCTGCCACCCGCGCACCGCTACCCGCGTTCCGCGCGCGTCGATCGCCGCAATCACGCGCTCGCCGAGGTGGCGGATGATATTCCGCGACATGCGCTCGTCTTCCACGAGCAGCGTGCCGAGGATGACGTACGACGCGCCGAGATCGAGACGGGCCTGCGCGTGTTCGAGCGTGCGGATACCTCCGCCGCTCTGTACCGGAACATCGACCGCTCGGCAGATGCGTGCGATCACGTCGCGGTTCTCGCCCGATCCGAACGCACCATCGAGATCGATCACGTGCAAGCGCTGCGCGCCCGCGGCGACGAAGGCCTTCGCGCGTTCGACGGGATCGCCGTCGTACACGCGCTCGCTCGCAGGATCGCCTTGCACCATGCGGACGGTCTTGCCGCCGCGCAGATCGATGGCGGGAATGAGCATCATGGTCGTCGAGCTCCTCTCTGGGGCGATGCGGTCAGGACGCGCCGCCGCGCTGCTCGATGGGGACGAACGGACCCGGCGGCGGCCCGACGTATGCTGCTTGCGGTCGAATCAGCCGGTTGTCGGCCAGTTGCTCGAGGACGTGCGCACTCCATCCCGCCACGCGACCGCAGGCGAAGAGGCACGTGAACTCGTCTCCCGGGATGTCGAGATCAGCGAGGACCGGTGCCGTGTAGAAATCCACGTTTGCATAGATGTTCTTGTCCGGCTTGGTTTCGCGCAGGACTTTGTTGCTCGCGTCTTCGAGTGCCCGGGCGATCGCATACCAACGCTGATCGCCGCGATACTCGCTGAGCTTCTTCGCCATCGCTTCGAGATGTTTGGCGCGCGGGTCGCGGACCTTGTATTCGCGATGTCCCATTCCCATGATGCGCTCTCCTCGAGCGAGCACTTCGCGCACGTACGGCTCCGCACGCTCCGGCGACCCGACTTCGACGAGCGTCCGGTAGACGGCGCTCGCCGCCCCTCCGTGGAGATCGCCTTCGAGCGTCGCCAACGCCGAGGTGATCGCCGCATAGATGTCCGCGCGCGTGGACGCCGTGACGCGCGCCGCGAAGGTGGAGGCGTTGAACGAGTGATCGGCGAGCAGCACGAAGTACGTGTCGAGCGCGTCTTCTTCGATCTTGTTCGGCAGTTTGCCGGTCCGCATATAGAGGAAGTTGGCGGCCTGCGAGAGGTCGGTCCGCGGTTCGATCGGATCGAGTCCGCGCCGAATGCGATCCCATGCGGCGAGAATCGTCGTCATCTTGGCGATCAGCTCGATCGCGGTGTGCACGTCGGAGACGTGCTCGCCGTGCGGATTCACCGGGGAGAAGAGCGCCAGGCCGCTGGTGATCGTCCGTAGGACGTCCATCGGCCACGCGGTCTTCGGAACGCGCTGCATCGCGTTCACGAGCGGCTCGGGCAGCATGCGGCGCGAGCCCAGCTCGCGCCGGAGCCCGTCGAGCTCCTCGCGCGTCGGCAAGCGGCCGAACAGCAGCAGGTGGACGACTTCCTCGAAGCAGACGTTGGGTGCGAGATCGTCGATGTCGTAGCCGCGATAGGTAAGGCGGCCGATCTTTCCTTCGACGTTGCTCAAGACCGTCGTCCCGACGACGACGCCCTCGAGTCCGCGATCGACGACTAATCCGGTTGCAGGCACGCGATCCTCCAAGCGAGCGATATCGCTCCGGCGGGGAGCGGAGGGTAGCAGTTCGCCGCGGAGGCCCCGTTTCCGGCAGCTCGGGTACGCTTAGGCGGTCGCGCGTCGCTTCAAGGCAAAACCGACCAGCCGCTCCACCAACGCCTCGTATCCCATGCCGGCAGCCCTCGCCGCATCGGGGAGGAGGCTCGTCGCCGTGAGGCCGGGCAAGCTGTTCACCTCCAGAATGTACGGGCGCCCCTGGGCATTGACCAGTATATCGGTACGGGAATAGTCGCGTAATCCCAACAGACGGTGTGCGGAGAGCGCGAGGACTTGCAAGCGTGCGGCGAGCGCGTCGTCGATCCGCGCCGGAACCACGTGCGTGCTACCGCCCGGCGCATACTTGGCGTCGTAGGAATAGAAATCGTCGGTCTCCGGAATGATCTCGATGACCGGCAAGGCTTCGTCACCGAGCACCGCCACGCTGAACTCGCGGCCCTCCACATACTCTTCCGCGATCACATGCGCGTAGCGATGCGACGCCTCGAGCATCGCCTGCGTCCATGCATCGTGCGTGCGAACGATCCGTACGCCCAGCGACGATCCTTCGTGTCGCGGTTTGACGACGAGCGGAAGATCGAGCGCGCCCGGCAAGAGCGGCAGCGATCCGCCGTCGAGATCGAAGAGCTCCCACGACGGGGTCGGAAGACCTTCCGCCGCCAAGAGCTTTTTGGTGAGGTGCTTATCGATCGCCAGGGCACTACCGGCGACGCCGCTGCCCGTATACGGAATGCGCAGGTGCTCCAAGACGGCCTGGATCTGTCCGTCCTCGCCCGCGGGACCGTGCAATGCGATGAAGACCGCTTCCGGCGCCAACGCACGAACGGCATCCACGAACCGATCGTCGTAGTCCAGCGCACGCGCATCGTAACCGAGCTCCTGCAAGGCATGCACGACACCGGCGCCGGTTTGCAACGATACCTCACGCTCGCCGGACGGTCCCCCCATTACGACGGCGATACGCGTACCGGAACGCGCGCTCATCCGGCAGCCCTCTCGTCGCCCGTCATGACCGGATCCGCAAAGACGCCGACGAAGTGCACTTCGGGTTCGAGCTCGACGCCGAAGCGTTCGCGCACGGCACGGCGCACGCGAACCAGCAATCGCGCGACGTCGTAGGCGCGCGCCTGCCCCTGATGCACGATGAAGTTCGCATGATGCTCCGAGATCCGGGCATCGCCTTCGCTCCAACCTTTCGCGCCCACGGCCTCGATGAGCCGAGCCGCTTTGTCGCCCGGCGGATTGCGGAAACACGATCCCGCGTTCGGGAGCGAGATCGGTTGCGTCTGCTTGCGGCGGAGCAATCGCTCGCGAACGCGCCGCCGCACCTCGTTCTCGTCTCCGCGCGCGAAGACGAACCGCGCCGAAGCCACGACGGCATCGCGCGGCAACGTGCTCTTCCGATAGAAATAGCGAATGTCCACGACGTGAGGGCGCGGATTTCCCGGTGTCTGCACGCGGACGTCGCGCACGAACTCCCCCAGCTCGCGATCCGTTCCGGCGTTCATGCGGACGCTGCCGCCGACCGTTCCCGGAATCCCCGCGAGGGCATCCGCGCCTTCCGCTCCCGCACCGGCAGCGCGCGCGACCAGCGTCGCCATCCCCGCGCAGCCACCGGCCTCGATCTCGACGGCATCGTCGCGCGTCGCGACGTCGATGCGCGCGAACGCACCTTCTAGGCGCAACACCAATCCGCGCACGCCGCCGTCGCCGACCAGGACGTTGCTCCCGGCTCCCAAGACGAAGAACGGCAGCCGACGGCGGGCGATCATCCGCAGCACCGCTTCGAGCTCACGCTCGTCGTGCAGAACGACGAATGCGTCGGCCGGGCCGCCGATCTTCCACGACGTGTACGGCGCCAGCGGCTCGTCAAAACGCACGCGCTCCCCGACGACGGAACGCAGCGCTTCGCGATCGTCCTCGCTCAGGATGCTCCGGAGCGAACGATCGTCCGCGCTCATCGCAACGCCTCCTCCGCCGCGAAGCGCCGCGCGAGAGCGGCGGCGGCATGGGTGATCGCTCCCGCTCCCATGAGCAAGACGAGCGCACCGTGCGGCGCTTCGCGCGCGATCCGTTCCTCCAAGTCGTGCACGTCGCCGACATAGCGCACGGGCGTTCCCCATGCCGTCAGCGCACCCCCGATCGAACGCTCGCTGATGCCCGGAATCGGCGCTTCACCCGCGCCGTAAATCGGCGCGAGGTACACGGGGTCGTTCCCCTTCAATGCCTCGGCGAACTCTCGCGCGAAGTAGGCCGTCCGCGAGTAGCGATGCGGCTCGAAGGCGATCACCAGCGGACCGTCGTGGTACCGGCGCGCGGTCTCGATCGTCGCGCGCACCGCGGACGGATGGTGCGCATAGTCGTCCACCACGATCGCGCGCGGGCTCCGCGCGAGGATCTCGAAGCGGCGGTGGACCCCGCGAAACGCGCGCAGCCCGTGCGCAATCGCCTCGAACGAGGCACCGGCAGCGTGGGCCGCAGCCGCGGCGAGGACCGCATTCTGCACGTTGATCGCGCCGGGCACCGAGAGCTCCACCGCACCGACCGTACGGCCTTCGACGACCAGCGTGAAGCGCGATCCGAAGTCGGCGAACGCGATCTCGGTCCCTCGCACGTCCGCATGCTCCGAGAGCCCGGCACGCACCGCCGTTCGATGCCGGAGATTCGCTGCGATTGTCGCGCTCGCGGGCGTATCGATCCCGATGACCGCGGTTCCAACGGTATCGAGAATGCGGGATTCGAAAAACGTCGCGAACGCCTCGCGCATCCGTGCATACTCGTCGTGCGAGCGGACGTGATCCGGCTCGAGATTGGTGAGGACGCCGATCATCGGCGTCAACAGCGCAAAGGATCCGTCGGACTCGTCCGCCTCCGTGACGAACCACGGCGAGGAACCATCGCACGCGTTCGTTCCCAGCACGAGATCGATCCCGCCGAGGGCCAACCCCGCATCCGCTCCCGCGGCACGAAAGATGGCGTGCACCATCGCGGTGGTCGTCGTCTTCCCGTGAGTCCCGCAGATCGCGATCGTCTCGCGCCCGGCGGCGATCTCCGCGAGCAACTCCCCGCGCGTGCGTACCGGGACTCCGCGCGCGCGCGCAGCGGCGATCTCGGGATGGGCGCGTTCGATCGCGGCGGTGACGATCACCTCCCGTGCACGCGCGACGTGGCTCGCATCGTGACCGGCGGCGATCTCGGCACCGAGCGCACGCAACTCGTCGAGCAGCGGGTTCGCCTGGGCATCGCACCCACTCACGCGCTCACCGCGCTCGAGCAGGATGCGCGCCAGCGCGCTCATACCGATGCCGCCGATACCGACGAAATGACGCTCCCCGACGTCCGTCACGCTCGCCTCTTTCGCTGAGCGAGCGCGCGAATCCGCGCCGTGACGGCGGCCGTCGCGTCCCCCCCGGCCAACCCGCGCGCCGCACGCAACGCCGCAGCGTACCGTGCGGGTTCGGCCAGGGCTCGCCACTCGCGCTCGAGCCGCCCGGCGTCGAAGTCGCGGTCGGAGACGACGACCGCGGCACCGCTGCGCGCCACGGCCTCGGCATTGGCGGCCTGATGATCCCCGGCGGCGTGCGGATACGGAACCAGAATGGCGGGGCGGCCGACCGCGGCGAGCTCGGCGAGGGTCGAGGCCCCGGCGCGCGCCAGCACCAGATCCGCGACGGCATACGCATCGGCCATCTCGCGCAGGTAGGGCACGCCGACGACCGCCCCGGAGACCGGCAGTCCGTTCCGAATGCGCGCGAATTCACGCTCGCCGGCGATCAATACGATCTGCCAGCCGTCCGGAACGCGGCGCGAGCGCGCAAGCTCCACGACCGCATCGTTGATGGTGCGCGCACCTTGGCTTCCGCCCATCGCGAGCAACGTCTTCTTTTGCGGATCGATGCCCAGGCGCCGCACCGCATCATCCCTAGGCGGCAGTGCGCGGAGCGCGGCACGCACCGGGACACCCGTGCGAATGAAGCGCCGCTGCGCCGGAAAGGGTCCGCTTCCCCAGATCTCGTCCGCCAGTGGAAGCAGCAGGCGATTGGCGCTCCCCAGCATCGCATTGGGTTCGAGCAACGCGATCGCGGCCCGGTGCACGCACGTCGCGCGCAACACCCACGCGGCGAGAACCACCGGTACGCAGACGTATCCGCCGGTCGCGACGACCACGTCGGGGCGCTCGCGCACGACGACGCTCGCGGCCTGCACGACTCCGCGCAGATTCACGAGCACTGCGCGCAGCGCGCGCCACCACCGCCGTTCGGCCGGTGCGGCGGAGACGGCAAAAAACGGAAACCCCGCACTCGGCACGAGGCGAGCCTCCATCCGTTCCGCAGTGCCGACGAACGCGATCTCCGCCTCGTCCCGCAGAGCCTCGGCGAGTGCGAGCGCGGGATAGAGGTGGCCGCCCGTCCCGCCGGCGGCGAAGAGCACGCGCATGCTCAGTCTCGTGCGTCGAGGCGGCGCCGCCGTCCGACGTTGGCGATCAATCCGACGGCGGCGAGGTTCACGACCAGCGAGCTTCCTCCGAACGAGATGAAGGGCAGCGGAACGCCGGTCACCGGCCAGGACGACGTGACGACCCCGATGTTGACCAGCGCTTGGATGCCGATCAATGCGGTGCACCCGACGGCGAGGAAGTAGCCGAACTGATCAGGAGCCGCCAGCGCGATGCGGATGCCGCGATAGACGAACGCGACGAAGAGGGCGAGCACGAGCAGCGTCCCGAGCAAGCCGAGCTCTTCGCCGATGATCGAGAAGATGAAGTCCGTGTATTGCTCCGGCAAGTAGAAGAACTTCTCCCGCGACTCACCGAGCCCGACCCCGATCAGGCCGCCGCTGCCGAGCGCATAGAGCGACTGCACGATGTGAAAGCCCGTATTTTCCGGATCCTTCCACGGATGCAAGAACGCGAAGATGCGCGCTCGCCGATACGGGCTGGCGACGATCTCGACGAGTACGGGCGGCACGACCGCCGCCGCCACGGCAATGAGGTGCGCGATGCGCGCCCCTGCGGCGAAGAACATGGCGAAGGCGACGAAGCCGTAGAGACTCGCGGTGCCGAGATCCGGCTCGGCGAGAACCAGGACGCCGACGATCGCCGTGACCATGCAGAGCGGCACGAGTCCCTTCGTCAGCGAGCCGATGCGCTCGCCGCGAGTCGAGAGCATCGCAGCCAGATAGATGATGAGCGCCGGTTTGGCGAATTCCGACGGCTGAATCGCAAACGAGCGGACGCCGAGCCAGCGACGGGCACCGTTCACGGCAATGCCGAGATGCGGAACCAAGACCGCCAGCAAGGCGAGGATCACGCCCACCAAAAGGTACGGCGCGAGCGGTCGTAAGCGCCGGTAGTCCACTCGATAACATGCGTAGGCCACGACGATGCCGACGACCAACCACGTGGCCTGTCGTTTCAGATAGTATGTCGGATCGTGATGATCGGCGAAGGCCGTCGCGCTGGACGCACTAAAGACCATGACCAAGCCGATCGCGAGCAACGACGCGGTCACCGCGATGAGCCACGCGTCGGGCGGCGCGGCCGCATAGGCACGCAACGGTGTTTGCTCGCCGGAAGGGACCCGTCGCGACGCCAGCACGTCACGCACGGCGCGCTCGCTCTCCCAGAGCTCGGACCGCAGCGGCGAAACGCTCGCCGCGTTCCTCCGCCGAGGAAAACATGTCGAACGATGCACAGGCCGGCGAGAGCAGCACGACGTCGCCGGGAATCGCCCGTGCGAATGCTTCCGAGACGGCCTCCTCCAGCGTGGCGACGCGCAGGACGGGCACCGTCCCGCAGAGACGCGCGATCGCATCGGCCGCCTCGCCGATGACGAGGACGCTCCGCGCGTGCGCCCTGATCGCATTGCCGAGTTCGTCGAAGTTCGTGCCCTTGGGGCGACCACCCGCGATGAGGATGACGGGGCGCTCGAACGCCCGTAACGCCGCTGCGGCCGCAGCCGGGTTGGTCGCCTTCGAATCGTCCACGAAGCGTACGCCTTTGATCTCAGTGACGGTCTGCAGGCGATGCGGCGGTGGTTGAAAATCTCGGATGGCGTCACGTAGGAGATGCGGTTCGCATCCCGCGGCAAGGGCCGCCAGCAGCGCCGCCATCGCGTTGCGGAGATTGTGTTCGCCCGGGAGCGGAATCTCATCGCGATGCATCAGCGGAAACGGCCGCGGGTCGCCGGTGAACGGCGCATAGACGAGATCGCCTTCGTGCAGGTAGAGCGCGGCTCGGCGGTGCCGTTCCGACGTCGTGAACCACACCTGACGCGCTCGCATGCGTTCCTCGCCGTGCTCCCAATGGAGTGCCGCGATGCGTTCGTCGTCCAGATTTCCGACGAAGACGTCTGTTATCCCCTGGTTGGCGAAGATGCGGAACTTCGCTTCCGCGTATTCGTCCATCGAAGGATAGCGGTCGAGATGATCCTCACTGATGTTCAGCAAGACGCTCACGCGCGGACGGAACGTGCGAATCGTCTCGAGCTGAAACGACGAGACCTCGGCGACGACCCATCCATCCGCACCGATCTCGAGGACCTCGGAGACCAGCGGATTGCCGATATTGCCGCCGACGCGCACGTCGCGACCGCAACCGCGAAGGAGGTGACCGATCAACGCGGTGGTCGTCGATTTGCCTTTGGTACCGGTTACCGCGATGATCGGCGCCTTGCAGAGCCGATACGCGAGTTCGATTTCGCCGATGACGGGAACGTTCGCATCCTGGACGCGCCGCACGAGCGGTGCCACCAGCGGAACACCGGGCGACAGCACGGCGACGGTCGTGCGAGGGAGAATATCTTGCAGGCGGGCCGGTTCGACGAAGTGCGCTCCCTGCGATTCGATCGTCGCGATCGCCGAGCTCAGGTGTTCCGGCGGCTTGTCGTCGGTCACGAAGACGGTCGCGCCGCGCCCACGCAGAACCGCCGTGCTCGCCAATCCGCTGCGTCCCAACCCGATGACGAGCGCGGTCTCGCGTGCATCGAAGGTCAGGAGCGCGCCGCTGCCGCGCGGCTGGCGAGTCGTCATCGTGCGATCGCCCATCCGAGTGCCGAGCCGACCGCAGATGCGAGCCAAAACCGGTAGGTGACGTCGGGCTCCTTCATGCCGCCGAGCTCGAAGTGGTGGTGGAGGGGGCTCATCCGCAACAGGCGTTTCCCTCCGGTGGCCTTGAAGTAGGCGACCTGCGCGATCACCGAGAGCGCCTCCGCGACGAAGACCGCGCCGATCACCGGCAGTAAGAGCACCTCGCCTTCCATGATCGCGACGCATGCCAGCAGCGCACCCAATGCGAGCGATCCCGTATCGCCCATGAAGAGCCGCGCCGGGTGACGATTGAAGACGAGGAACGCCGCACAGGTGCCGGCACCGAGCGCGGAGGCCGCCGCAGCGGTCGGATTTCCGAATGCCGCACCGAGGACCGCGGTCACGACGAGCGGCGGAATCATGCTCCCCGCGGCCAAGCCGTCGAGGCCGTCGGTCAGATTGACCGCGTGCATCGTGCCGGTGAGCGCGAGAAGACAGACGATCACCCAGACCGCGTGCGGAGCGTGGATGGTGAAGGCTCCCGCGCGCACGAGGACGTCGTGCGGAACCCCGAGGGCATCTGCTCTCGACAAGAAGAGCAGCCCGATGATCATCGTCGCAAGATATTTCGAGCGCGCGCGCAGGCCGCGGTTCTGCGCTCGTCGCACCGCCAAGAGATCGTCGAGGAAGCCGATCGCGGCGCACCCCGCGACCGTCCAGAAGATCGCCGCGGCAGCGGCGCCGAGATCGGCAAAGAGCAACGGCACCAGCGCCGCGACGAAAAGCACGCCGCCCATCGTCGGCGTTCCGGTCTTCGCGCGATGCGTCGCAGGGGCGTCTTCGTATGCATGCTGCCGTACCTGCAAGGCACGCAGGAGGCGAATCACCGGCGCACCCGCCACGAGCACGATCGCACCTCCGATCGCTCCGTACGATACCGCCGGCGTGAACGCGTTCATGCTGCGTCTTTCCACAGGAGCGGATTTTCTCCGTCGCCACGCCACTTCAATACGACGATCGGCGTCTGTTCGTCGCCGTTCCCGTGCGGATTGTCGAGCAGCGCCGACGCCACCGCATCCCGCACGACGTCGGGCGATGCCCCGAGGACTTTCGCGCGCCGGAGATCGTTCGCATCCACGATCGCACACGCCGTGCCGATGTGCTCGGCGATCGAGGAAGCGACGGTATCCGGCTCGCGCGGTGCGAGTACGATCGCACGCTCGTACGGAGGCATCGTGCCGGTATAGCCGTCGATCGCGGTGATCGCCGGGCCGAGCACGCGATAGAACTCGCCGCGACGGCCGATGAGCAGACCCAGGACGTGCCGCACCGCCGCATAGAGCACGCGCGCGATGCCCACCTCGTCGATCACCAACTGCAACGACTCCGGTTGGTTGACGGTCGCGAGAGCACCCGCACGTCGCGCGAGCAGGTACGCGAGACGCGACGGACGCACGTATTCTGCGCCGACGAGCGCTCCCTGGGCGATCGCCACGGCGGTCTCGGAGATTGCGACGACGTCGCCGGGGCGTGCGATTCCGCGTACCGCCTCGGCGACCAGCGCGCAAAGGTCGTCGCCGGGACGGACCAGTCGCGTGCGCACCGGAATCGCCACGATGCCGGGAGGAAGATCGTCGTGCCGGACCGCAAGCGGGCGCATCACGCACGCAGCCTTTCGAGAATCTCTTCCATGCGATATCTGCGCGAGCCTTTGAGCAGCACGACGTCACCCGCACTCGCATGTGCGCGCAGGTACCGCGCGGCGGATTCATTGGAGTCGAACCGCACGATCCGATGCTCGTCCATTCCGCCGCTCCGCGCCCCGCGCTCGAGCCGATCGGCATACTCGCCGCCGACGAGCAGGAGGTCGAGACCCGATCGTGCCGCGCGCCATCCGACCTCTTCATGGAAGTCGGGAGCGCGGTCGCCCAATTCCGCCATTCCCGCCAGCACCGCGATGCGCCGCCGTGCCGGCTCGGACGCGAACGCGTCCAGCGCCGCGCACGTCCCGGAAAAACTCGCGTTGTACGCATCGTAGATGACGGTCGCACCGCCCGCGCACGCGATGCGTTCGTAACGCCCGTCGGGAAGCTTCAGCGACGGCGCGAGCGCCGCGATCTGCTCGGTGGTGACGCCGAGCGCCATCGCCGCGGTGATCGCCGCGGCGAGATTCGCACGATTGTGCGCGCCGGGGAGCGCATGCGCCAGCGGCCGTTCCTCCGTGCGGCCCTCGCTGATGCGCAGCAGGCGTCCCTCCGGCGTGACGACGGTGAGGTCGCCGCGGACGATGGGATCGTCCGCGAGCGCGGGATCGGTCCCAAACCAGAGGGGCGGCGCGCCGAGCGTTGCCGCACGCGCGCGACAGACGTCGTCTTCCGCATTCAGCACCGCGCGCTGTGCCGCCGCCGGGAGCGCCCATTTGGTGTCGGCCAGCCGCTCGCGCGTTCCGAAGAACTCCAGGTGCGCCTCGCCGACGTTGGTGAGGATCCCGACGTGCGGGCGCGCAGCAGCGGCTAGCTCCGCGATCTCGCCGGGATGGCGCGCTCCCATCTCGATGACCGCGACGTCGTGGCGGTCGTCCAACGAGAGCAGCAGCTTGCTCACGCCGATCTCGTTGTTTTCGTTCGCCGGAGTGATCGCGATCCGATCGCCGTACTGCGCGGCGAGGATCGCACCGAGGAGGTGTTTGACGGTCGTCTTCCCGGCGCTCCCCGTCACCGCCGCGACGCGCCCGCCGAAATGCATGCGCGCGGCTGCCGCGAGGGCGAGGTACGCGCGCCGCGTATCGCCGACGACCACCGCCGGAACGCCCCAGTGCCGCGCGTGCGATTCCTCCACGACGACGGCGACGGCACCGCCGCGAATCGCGTCCGGGATGAAGTCGTGTCCGTCGAAGCGCTCGCCGCGCAACGCCACGAAGAGATCGCCCGGCCGGAGCACCCGCGTATCGGTGACGACGCGCAGGCGTTCCGGCGGCTGCTCGGCGTCGAGCGTGCGCCCTCCGGTCGCGGCCAGGACTTCCACGAACGACAGCATCATCGCGCCGCCTCGCGCGCCGAGAGCGCCGCTCGGGCTACCTCGACGTCGTCGAACGGCACCGCCTGCGATCCCACGATCTGCATGCGTTCGTGTCCCTTGCCCGCGATGAGTACCGTATCGCCGCGTTCGGCTTCAGTGACGGCCCGCGCGATCGCCTGCGCGCGGTCGGGCTCGACGGCGTGCGGGGCGCTCTCCATGCCGGCGACGATCTCGGCGAGGATCGCCTGCGGATCTTCGCTCCGCGGATTATCGGACGTGAGATAGACGCGATCCGCCAAGCGTGCCGCCACGCGCCCCATCTGCGGCCGCTTTCCGCGGTCGCGATCGCCGCCGCATCCGAAGACGACCGCCAGTGCTCCGTGCGTCTCCTCGCGCAACGCCTGCAGGACGCGCTCCAAGGCATCGGGAGTGTGCGCATAATCGACGACGATGCGGATCCCTGCGGCGGAGAGTCGCTCCATGCGTCCCGGTACGCGCTCGACGCTCGCGATTCCGCGCGCCGCAGCGGTCTGGTCCACGCCGAGCGCGCGTGCGACGCCGAGAGCAGCGAGGGCATTGAGGACGTTGAAGCGCCCCGGCAGCCGGACGGTCACGGCGCCTTCGGCGAGCACGAAGCACGTGCCGTCGGCCGTGACGCCGACCGACGACGGGCGAAGATCGGCCGCCGCATCGAGCGCGTAGGTGACGACGGAAATGCGTCCTCGCAGGTGGTCCGCCCACGCCGCACCGTACGGATCATCCGCATTCAAGACCGCCGCGCGCGAGAGATCGAAGAGGCGGCGCTTCGCCGCGGCATACGCCTCGAAGGTACCGTGGAAGTCGAGGTGATCGCGCGTGAGGTTGGTGAACGCACCGACCGCGAAGTGCACGTCGGCGACGCGATCGAGCGCGAGGGCGTGGGAACTCACTTCCATGGCGACGGCCCGTGCACCGGCATCGCGCATCTCGGCGAGGATACGCTGCAGGACGTGTGCCGGCGGCGTCGTGTGTCCGAGGTCCCACGCGCGATTCCCCCATCGCGCGCCGAGCGTGCCGATGATGCCGCAGGGAACTCCGGACGCCTCCAGCGCGGCGGCGACGAAGTGGACCGTCGTCGTCTTTCCGTTGGTGCCGGTGACGCCGACCACCATCAGATCGCGGGACGGATCGCCGAAGAAGACGGCCGCCAGCGACGAGAGCGCGCGCCGCGTATCGGCGACGACGAGTACGGGAACGCCGCTAATGTCGTGGTCGCGTTCGACGGCAACCGCAGCCGCGCCGCGCCGCACGGCCTCCTCGACGAACGCGTGGCCGTCGGCGTGCTCGCCCTTTACCGCGACGAAGAGATCGCCGGGCTGCACTGCGCGCGAGTCGTCGGTCAGCCCGGTGATCGCCGCGTCTCGGTTCAGGGGTTGACGTACGCCGACGCCCGAACGCGCCACGAGCGCCTGTAACGAAACGGTTTTCTGCATCACGATCGCCGTTGCACCTGCGGCAGAACGCCTGCATGGAGCAACGCCGCACGCGCGATCGCGACGAAGACCGGCGCGGCGACCTGCGCGCCGTAATAACTTCCCTGCGGGTGATCCACTTTTACGAGTATGACGAACCGAGGATGGTGTGCCGGTACCATGCCGACGAACGAGGCGATGTACGCCCCGGGTTGGTAGATTCCGTTCTCCGCGATCTGGGCGGTCCCCGTCTTGCCGGCCGACGAGTAGCCGGGGACACGCGCGCTCGGATTCCCCGTTCCGTACTCCACCACGGCACGCAGGTAGGCGAGGAGCTGCGCCGCGACCGACGCCGGGAAGATGCGCCGGATGACCGTGGTGTGAGAACGCTCCACGACGTGACCGTCCTGATCGAGCACGGCCTGTACGATGCGCGGGCGCAGCAAGAGCCCGCCGTTGGCGATCGCGCAGTAGTAGCGCGCCAACTGGAGGGGCGTCACCGCGATGCCTTGTCCGAATGCCATCGTGGCGAGCGTCGAGCCGCTCCACTCGTTGGGCGGAGGAAGGATGCCCGCGCTCTCTCCGGGGAGTTCGATATCGGTCGGCGATCCGAATCCGGCCTTGCGCGCGAAGTCGTAAAACGCGCGCGGCCCGATGCGTAACGCGACTTCGGCCGCACCGACATTGAGCGAATCGGCGATGATCTGCTCGAGCGTCTCGGTCGGCCCCCGGATCGCCAAGCCGTCCACCGCGTTGTGAATCGTTCGGCCGCCGACCGTCAGTTCGTCGCGCGCCGGGAACTGCGTCCTCGGCGTCACCTTGCCCGAGAGCAAGGCGGCGGCAGCTGTTACGAGTTTGAACGTGGAGCCCGGCTCGTACGCATCCATGACCGCTCGGTCCCGGCGATCGCTTTCGGGATAGCGCCAGAACCGATTGGGGTCGTAGTCCGGAATGTTGGCGAGCGCAAGCACCGCACCGGTCGCGGGATCCATGACGATCGCACTGCCGCTGGAGGCGTGATAGGTGCGGACCGCCTGCGCCAGCGCTTGTTCCGTGACGTACTGGAGGTACGAATCGATGGTGAGCTCGACGTCATGGCCGGGCCGCGCCGGCCGAATAACCTTCTGCCGCCCGAACGGAATCGGACGACCGAACTCGTCCGTTTCGAGCTCCGTCTTGCCGGAGCGCCCGCGCAGCACGTCGTTCATCGAATACTCGAGGCCGCTCAGCCCGTTGTCGTCCGTCCCCACGAACCCGAGGACCGTCGAGAGCATCGTCCCCGCCACGTCCACGCGGCGTCCGGTCTCTTCGCGTTTGACGTCGAGGCCCGGCATGTCGAGCGCACGCACGCGCGCCGCCCACTCGTGCGGAACCTTGCGCGCAACCCACACGAACCAGAGATGGCGGTCGTGCAGCTCTGCGGCGAGCGTGGGATCGATCGGACCGACGATCGGCGTCAACGCGCGAATGGCCGCCGCGGGATTCGCGAGATCGTGCGGCACGGCATAGATGGATTCCGACGGCAGCGAGCGCACCAGCACGCGTCCGTTGCGATCGAGGATCTCGCCGCGCCGGGCAAAGACATCGACGACGTCCGAGTCCTGTTCGTAGGCGCCCTTGGCGAGCGCTGGCCCTTGCAGAATCTGGATGTCGAACAGGCGCCACGCGAGGAAGACGGCGACGATGAGGAATCCTAAAAACAGCACGCGCGCGCGCAGCGCGACGATACGCGCGCGATGACGCCGGTGCATCGCGCTCGTCTTACCGGACGACGGAGCCTCGCGGTTGCAACCAGCGAACGATCGCCGCAACCACGGTGCGCCCGGCTTGATGGGGGTGCGAGGCGATCTCCGGCAGGTGTACCACCGCGATGCGTTGCGGCAGATGCATGTCCAGACGCGCCGCGACCGCGGCCAGGTGCTGGTCGGACTCGAGCTCCGCGATGCGATCGTCGAGCCGCGACGTTTCGTCCGCAAGCTGCGCGCGCCGATGCTCGACCGCCGCAAGCGCGTACGACATACTCGTGAGCTGCGCCGTCAGCGTGACGTACGAAAGCAAGACGGCGAGAGCGACGGCAAGTCCGATACCGAAACGCACCAGCGGGGTAATGCCGCGACGAGCGCGCGACGCGATGCGTTCTTCGGTGGCGGCGCGAGCACGGCGCGGATTGGGAAGGCGAGGCGGCGGGCCGAAGACGGGCCGCGGTTGCAGCAAGGCGTTCACCCCGCTTTCCGCTCGGCGGCGCGGAGCTTCGCGCTGCGCGCGCGCGGATTGTCGGCCGTCTCGCTTTCCTCCGGAACGATCGGCTTGCGCGTGAGGACGTCGAGTCGCGGATCGTCGCGGAACGCCTGCTTCACGATGCGGTCTTCCAACGAGTGGAAGCTGATCACCGCGACACGCCCGGCACCACGGAGGCGATCGATCGCCGCCGAGAGCCCGTCGCGCAGTGCCCCGAGTTCGTCGTTCACCGCGATGCGCAGCGCCTGAAAAGCCCGCGTGGCGGGATGAATGCGCGTCCGTCCGCTCGTGCGCACGACACCGGCGACCAGGCGCGCGAACTCGCCCGTCGTTCGCGGGAGCCTGCCCGCGCGGCGCCGTTCGACGACGGCGCGCGCGAGGCGCCGAGCGGCCCGCTCCTCGCCGTATTCATAAAAGATACGCGCGAGTTCGCTCTCGCTCGCGGTCGCGAGCACCTCGTAGGCGCTGGGGCCGCTGCGCGGATCCATGCGCATGTCCAGCAGCGCATCGCTCTTGAAGGAGAAGCCGCGATTCGGATCATCGAGATGCATGGACGACACCCCCAAATCGAAGAGCACGCCGTCGACCCTCTCGACGCCGAGTGCATCGAGACGATCGGCCAGGTACCGGAAATCCGTATCTACGAAGGAGAAGCGCGGATCCGTGATGGCACGAGCGCGCTCGCCCGCGGCCGGATCGCGATCGAAGGCGATGAGCCTGCCGCTCGTCAATCGCTCCAAGATCGCACGCGAGTGGCCGCCCGCACCGAAGGTCGCATCGACGTAGATCCCATCCGGCCGGATCGCCAAGAGCTCCAATGCCTGGTGCAGGAGGACGGGCCGATGCATCATGCGCGCACCGCATCGTCAGTAGAGCCCGAGATCGGCCAGCAGGTCGGCAACCTCGCCCTCCGGCGGCGCCTCGCGTTCCCACCGCTGGGCAGCCCAGACCTCCACGCGCGTGAGCGCTCCCACCGAGACCACGTCGCGCTCGATGCCCGCATACGCGCGCAGCGCCGCGGGGATGAGGAGTCGTCCCTGTGCGTCGCATGCGACCTCTTCGGTATGGGCAAAGAGATGGCGGACCAGCCGCCGGAAGCGCTCGTCCTTCCGCGGTGCCTCCTCGAGGCGAGCGCAGACCGCCGCCCACGTCACGGCCGGATAGAGCGCAAGGCACGGGTCGGGCAGGCCGATCGTGAGCACGAATCCTGCCCCCAGACGCTCGCGGAAGCGCGCCGGAACGATGAGCCGGCCCTTCTCGTCCAGGGCATGCTCGACCGAACCGACGAATCGCGGGAGTTCCGCGTGCACCTTTCCTCCCTATGCCACCACTTCACACCACTTTGCACCACTATACGCGCGCGCTCGCCGCGAAGCAAGCAATGCGAACACCTGTTCGTCAAAGGCGCGTCTTGCGCCGTGACGAACTGCGCAGGCGTGACGACGCGAACGAAGACGGCGCTCGCGGCGATGCTCGTCGTACTCCTGGGCGGCTGCGGCGGATCGGACGTCTTGCCGTATGCGCCGCGAGCGATGAGTCCGCTGCGGATCGCCGCCATCGAACGACATGCAGCCCGCGAGAGCGGCGTGCCGCAAGGCCTCCTGCACGCGGTGCTCATGAATGAATCCGGCGGGGATCCGAATGCGATCAGTGCGGCGGGCGCGGAAGGGCTCATGCAGCTGATGCCCGCAACCGCAGCCGCCTGCGGTATCGACCCGTTCGACCCCGATGCGAACGTCGCGTGCGGCGCGCAGTACCTTCGCTCGCTGCTCGACCGCTATCACGGCAACGTCGCGCTGGCGCTGGCCGCATACAATGCCGGCCCCGGTGCGGTGGATCGGTACCGCGGAATCCCGCCATACCCGGAGACGCAAGCGTACGTCGCGCGCGTCATGACCGACTTTCGCAACTGGTGATCGCGTGACGAGAGTCGGGATCTGACCATGGCCGCCGTTTCGCATGCGCGTCCCTTCCCGCGGTGGGCGGGGCTGCGGTTGCGCCTGCCGATCCTCGACGCCTACCTGCTACGCGAGGTCGCCGGGCCGTTCGCGTTTGCGCTCGGCGCGTTTTTGCTCTTCTGGGCGCTCAACATCTTCTTTCTCGCCGCCGACTATCTCATCAACGAACACGCGCCGTTCTTCCTGGTGCTGCGGTTCGTCGTCTTCCGCATTCCGCAGGCGATCCCAATGGCATTCCCCTTCGCCTGCCTCTTCGCGACGCTACTGGCGCTCGGACGCCTCATGGGCGACAACGAGATCACCGCCATGCGCACCTCCGGCGTCTCGCTCGCGCGCTTCGCGCTCACGCCGTTCCTCTTCGGGTTGGCGTCATTCGCGATCGCCTACACGTTGAACGAGTACGTCACGCCGTGGACCGTCGATCTCTCGACGCGCACGTTCTATCAAATCATCTACCACACGAACTCGCTGCCGGTCGAACCGCAGTTCTTCCGCCGCGACCCCGATACCGGCAACGTCTTCTACGTGACCCAAGTGCTTCCGGGAAATCAGGTGCTCCAGGGTGTGCAGATCTTTCATCCGGGAAGCAACGGGTATTGGAACGAGACGGTGCAGGCGCAGACCGCCACCATTCGCGATTCGACGCTCGTCCTGCACGATGCCGTACAGACGCGTTACAACCGTGACGGTTTCGTCGTCTCGCAGCAGAAGGTGAAGCGCTTCGTCGTCGGGCTACCGCTGGGCGAATCGGCTGCGCAGTTCATGAGCAGCGTCAACAACGATCCGTGGGCGATGTCCAGCAAACAACTCGCCGAACAAGTGAACGGCTTGCGCGCGCAGGGCGTCGGCGGCATGGCTCTGGGCAATCTCGAGATGAATCTCGCCGACAAGCTGGCGTGGCCGTTCGCCTGCTTCGTCGCGGTTTTGCTCGCTCTACCGCTGGCGCTTCGCTTCGGCCGCCACGGGCGCACGATCGGCATCGCGCTCGCCATCCTCTCGTTCTTCGTCTATTGGCTGATCAGCGCGGCGTGCGCCGCGTTCGGCCGCAATGGGGCCCTCGACCCGTGGGTGGCGGCCTGGATTCCCAACGCCGTGATGGGCGGCGCGGGCCTCGTGCTGCTCTGGCTGGAAGAACACTGACGCGTGCGCGTTCCGGCGTTCGTTCGCCGCCGTCTGCTGGGGCGCGCGCTGCAGATTGCGGGCGGAACCATGGCCCTGGTCACGCTCGCGGCCTACCTGACGGCGCCGCTCCCGGTCCTCTCGGCGCTCGCGGTCGTCGCCTCGCCGCGACCGTCGGCCGAACCGGCGAATTCCGACGGTACCCGCATGCGCCGGTACGTCCGCATGGAGCGCTCACCTGCGGAGCCCGGCCGGACGCGCGCCGAGGAAGAGCGCGACTTGGCGCTCCTGGCACGCCACGCGTGCGGCCCAAGGCCGCTCGCCCGACATGTCGCCGACGCCGGCACTCCCTCCACTGGTCCCTCGCCTGCATCCGTTGCATCGCCCGCTGTGCCGCCCTCCGCGTCTCCACCGGTCAACGCGACGATCCCACCCGTTCCGACACCGACCGCCATCCCGTCGGCGGCTGGGCAACCGATCTACATCGTCCGCGGCGGTTCCACACCGCCGCCGATTCCGCCGGCCGGGGCTCCGTCGCCGACGCCCGAACCGATCCCGTCGGGTGCACCCACGCTCCCGCCGGGCTACGTCGCGATCCTCGCCGACAAAGTCGTGGGGAACACGCATCCCGGCGAGCCCGGTGATGCGATCGGCAACGTGCACATTCTCTACCAGGCCGGCGAGCTGGTCGGTGAGCGCGCGCATTACGACGGCATCCGTACCGTCACGGTCACCGGACACCCGTTCATTATCGACCGCACGCACGACTCCATCTTGCAAGCGCATGAGGTGATCTTCGATACCATCGACCAGACGGCGAAACTCGTGGGCGGTCGCGGCGAGAGCGCGCAAGGCGTCCAGCGCGGACTGGTTTACTATCGCGCGAACAGCCTCGAGGCCGATGCCGAAGGGAATGCGCACGGCACGAACGCCTACGTCACGACCTGTGCGAACCCGCGTGGCGGCTACCACATCACCGGCAAGACGCTCGCGGTCTATCCTGCCGATAAGATCGTCGTCACCGATGCGATCCTCTGGCTCGGCGCGGCGGCCGTCTTCTTCCTTCCGCGGATCGTCATTCCGCTCCGCAGCGTCCAAAACGAAACACGCAGGCCGTCCTACTTTCCGCAGGTCGGCTACGACCAGTACGAAGGAGCCTGGATCAAGACGCAGCTCGGGTTCGGGCGCGATCAGTATTACTACGGGTACTATCAGATCAACTATTTCACGAAAGTCGGGCTCGGGCTCGGCTACGTCGGCTATTTCGCAAAGAAAAACGGCCGCCGCAGCGGCAGTCTGAGCTACTACGGGATTCACGACAGGCGCACCCAGACCTCGACCTACAACGTCCAAGCGCAAGAACAAGAAAACTTTTCGCAGCGGCTCCGCGGCACGTTCGGCCTCACCTATCAAAGCAACTACGGACCGCTCACGAACATTCCGCCGAACACGGCGCTGAACGGAACCATCGCGCATTCCGGCGAGCGGCAGTCGCAAACCTACACGTTCGCACGCTCGGCGGTCGGATCGCAGTCGAATACCGAGAGCTTCTCGTTTACCGACGCGCGCCAGATCACCACGGCGCTATCCAACTCCGTCAATCTCAACTTCAATACGAGCAGCACCAATTACGGAGGGTTCGCGAGCTCCAACACCACGGCGAACGTCACCACGCAGACGTCCCTGACGACTCCCGCGGCCGCGTATCTGCTCACCTTCAATCGGAACTATTCGCGCACGCCGTACGGCGACAACAAGCTACCGGAACTACAGATTCGCCCGACGCGTTTTTTTCCGCACTTTCTTCTTCCTCTTTCCGCGCAGTTCACGTTGGGTGATTACGACGAACCGAGCAATGCCTTCGCGACGGCACGAGGGCTGTTCGCATTTACCATCGGCCCGGCGCTCTACCGAATTTTCGGCAGCGACTTCCAAGCGACGGTCGACGTCAATCAATACGCGTACGCCACCGGGGACCTCAAAGCCCAGATCTCTCAGCAAATGAGCCTGCAGACGCCGATCGGGAAGCACATCGTAAACTCGATCTCGTACAGCGAGGCGAACTACAACGGGCCGTCGTCGGTGCCGTTCCAATTCATGGACCAACTGCCCGTCGGCAATACGAAGAACGCGCAGGACCTGCTCCGCTTCTTCAACGGAAGCGTCTATACGCTCACGCTGGGCTTCTCGACGAACTTCAATGCCTTCGCACAGCCGATCTCCTATCAACTGGCGGCAAACCCCTCACCGCGCTCCACGGTGCTGATCGGCGGATCGTTCGTCCCCGGGCCCGGCCAAGGATTCACGCCGAGTCAACTTCAGTTTTCGACGCCGTTCGGCCGCGACACACAGCTGCAGTTCGTGGGAACGATCGATTGGCAGAACCACGAACGCATCGAGAACAAGGTCATCTACATCAGCAAGATCATCGGCGACTGCTACCAACTCCAGGTGGAGTATAATCAGGCGCTCAAGGCGGTCGACGTCTCCGTGAATCTCCTGGCGTTTCCCTCACAGGCCGCGAACTTCGGCATCGGCCGGAACGGTCCGATCATCCCGACCGGCTTCCAGTTCTGAGCGAAGGCGGCGTGATCCGGCGAGAACGGTTAGGGATTATTGGCGATCTCGCCTCCGGTGATCTGCTCCGTCGGCGGGTTCGGCGGAGCGATCGCTCCCGCCGGGACGTAGAACGTCTGATCAAAGACCTGCGTCGTATCGAGCTGCGGCGATTGAAACGACGTGTCTTGAGCGCCGTTGACGCCGAGCGCATCGTAGGGATTCCCGCTCGGATCGGTCGTGAAGAAATTGAAGGTCCAGAGCGCCTGCGCGGACGTCGTCGGTTGCGGAGCCGCGGATCCGCCTCCGGTCGAGGGAACGGGAGAGGGCGATGCGCTGCTACCGGGTGCCGGCGTCACGGGCACGCCGTAGAAGAGCGCACGATCGAAGATGATCGTGAATTCGGTTCCCAGCCCGTTGCTGTTGGGGATGAAGATCACCTGTTGCGGAGTATAGTAAATGGGAACGATCTGCGGCGGGACGCTCGTGTTGGGAGGGCGCACGTATTCATACAATGCGGGTGTCACCGCCTGACTCCCCGTACCGCCGACGACGAACGCGAACGAGTAGTTCTGGTAGTTGGTGAGCGCTCCGTTGGCGTAGGGCGTCTGCCCGTTCCCGCTCGTATTGAAGACGACCACGTACCGCACGTTCGCGAAGTCGAAACTCTGCTGGATGCGGAACTTCACCGACATGAACCCCGACTGCAAGCCCGGACCGCCCCCGCCGCCGCCCCCGCCGCGATTGGGCGTGACTTGGCGCCCGCACGATGCGGCAAACAGGGCCGTTGCGATCAACGCGATGCAGAATCGTCGTAGCATCATCTCCTCGCTGGCTGCGATGCGCGGTGGAGCGGCGGCACTCCTGGGAGCGCTGGCGCTCGCGCTCGCCTTCCCGAAAACGGGAGCGGCGCCGCTGGCGCCGCTCGGGGCGGCCGCGCTGTTCTGGTTTTGGCGATCGGCCTCCTGGAGAGCAGCGTTCTGGTGGGGATGGGCCGCCGGGTTGCTCTTCTTCGCGATCAACTTCTCGTGGTTCGGATACACGGTCGGGCGATACGTGGGCCCCTTCGCGCCCGCGATCGTGCTCGTACCGGCGGCGGCCGAAGCTCTGGCATTCGCGATCGCCGGCCTGGGCGCCGTGCTCGCCTTCCGGCGCATGCCGGGCGCCGTCGCACCGCTGGGTGCGGCGTGCGCGTTCACCCTCTGCGAATGGGTGCGCTCCGTCGGAACGCTCGGTATTCCGTTTGCGCAACTGGGCTATTCGCAGGCCGAGACACCGCTCGCCGTCTTTGCCGCGTACGCGGGAACCTACGGCGTGACGCTGGTCGTCTGCATCATCGGCGCCTATCTCGCCGACGCGATCGCCGCGCGTACCGCACGACGCGCCCTCGGCGCGTTCATCCTGCTCGCGGCAGCGTGGATCATCTGCTGGGTCGCGTGGCCCGCCCGCCAGGCACCTCCACCGTCGTTGCCGGTCGCCGCCGTTCAAGGCGACATCACCCAATCGCTGAAATGGACGCCCGGGGCGCTCGGGCTGGCGCTCGACCGATATACGATCCTCACCGAGCGCGCTGCCGCGCAGTCGCATCCGCGCCTCATCGTGTGGCCGGAGACGGTCATCACCACCGTGCTCGACACGCAACCCGCGCTCATGGAACGCATCGCCCTCCTCGCCCGCACCGCGCGTGCGACGCTCGTGGTCGGAAGCTTGGACGAGCACGGCGGGCGGTATTACAACGCTCTCTACGTCTTCGCCCCAACCGGCTGGCTCGAAGGAATCTACGATAAGCGGCAGCTGGTGCCGTTTGCGGAATCGGTTCCGGGGCGGCAATGGTTGGAATGGTTGCCGTACCTCGGCACCCTTGCTTCCAATTTCGCGCATGGCGACGATCCGGCCGTCTTCACCGCCGCCGGTATGCGATTCGCCCCGTTGATCTGCTGGGAATCGGCGTTTGCCGACCTCGCCCACGCACAAGTTCGCCGCGGAGCGCAACTCCTCGTGATCGCCACCGACGATGCGTGGTTCGGGACGAGTGCCGGCCCATACCAGCACGCACAGATCGCCCAACTCCGCGCAATCGAGGAAGGAACGTGGGCGATACGCGCGGCCGCGACCGGCATCAGCGGCATCATCGCCCCCGACGGGCGCTACGTCGCGCTCAGCACGCTCGATACCGAGGCGATCGTGACCGGCACCGTCGGAGCAGCGCCGGGATCGTTCTTCGCGCGCATCGGGCCGACGCGCGTCATGATTGCGATCGCCCTCCTCTACGCCGTGCTCCTCGCCGCCGGCGGCTCGCGTCGCCTTCGCCATGCATCGCCTGCGTGATGGTGTCGCGCGCCTGGGCGGACCGCGGCGCCTCGTTGCGCTTGCCGTCGCGGCGCTGGCCGTCTACGTGACGATCGGTATCATCCTGGCCGGACGCGACGCCCCGCAGATTCCGCCGCAACGGCCGATGCAACTGTACGGCGGCCACGTCGCGGGCAAGCGCATCTCGACGACGTCGTGGAGTTTCGATTACCGGCACGCGCAGCTCTCGCCGGACGGCACGATCGCGACGATCGACGGCGTGCGGAACGGCATCGTCTTCCGCGACGGTCACCCGTACCTACGGATCGCCGCCGAGCACATCACCGCGAACACGCAAAGTCTCGACTTCACGGCGGTCGGCCGCGTCCGCATCGAGCGTCCGGGGACGAACGGCGCGCGTATCTTCGAAACGGACGAGGTGATCTGGTCGAACGCGACCCAACTCTTGCAGCTTCCGCACCCGTGTTACTACCGTACCGGAAACGACGTGCTGAAGATCGCCGGAGCGACCGTCGACTTCAAGAAAGGGACGGTCCACCTGGGAAAGATCGAGGGGACGGTGAACGCCGCACCATGATCTCGCAGACCGTCCGCGGGCGCCGTCTGGAATTGCTCCGTGCCGACATCACCACCTTGGCCGTCGATGCCGTCGTCAACGCGGCGAATGCGGCGCTCGCGGGCGGGGGCGGCGTGGACGGCGCGATCCACCGCGCGGGCGGTTCCTCGATCATGGAAGAATGCCGCCGCATCGGCGGGTGTCCGACCGGAGATGCGGTCGTCACGGGCGGGGGCAGACTCCCCGCACGTTACGTCATCCACGCCGTCGCGCCGCGCTACCGTGGGAGCAGCGACGATGCGCGCTTGCTGCGCTCCGCCTACACCCGCGCACTCGAACAGGCTCGCGAGCTCGGGCTCCGGACGATCGCGTTTCCCTCACTGGGGACGGGCGCCTACGGGTATCCGGTATGGGAGGCGGCTCCGATCGCCTTGGGGGCGATCCTGGAGCACCTCGGCGGCGAGACCACGCTCGAACTCGTACGGTTCGCACTCTTCTCCGATGCCGACCTCGCCGCGTATGCCGCCGCGCTGGAGGAACTCCGCCGGCACGCGCCACAAAGCGACGACCGATGACCCGCCGCGCCCGCACCATCGGTGCCGCCCTCCTCGTGCTCGCTGCCTGCGCTCATCGCACGCCGCAGACCGCCCCGACGGCCGTGCCGACCATGCTGATCGACAGCCGCGGCATCGTGATGCCGCTGCGCGAGGCCGTCGGCAAGATCGGATTCCGCCCGTACCTCCCGCGGGATCCCGTGCTCGCGATCGCGGTCATCCCTCCGCTGGGCGGGGCCGATACCACCGCGAGCCGGGGGATCGCCGTCGAGTATCTCAGCGGGCGAGCGCACCTCGTGCTCTCGGAATGGCCTCGCGGCTCCTTCGATCTCAGCTTCGGCCGCAAGGACATCACCTTCGATCCCTGCACCCCGGTTGCATACGCGCCGAACGAGTATGCATGGACGACCCGCACCGGGCTGGCCATGACCCTCCAACCCGACGGCGAGCCCCCTGCAAGCGGTATCCTAGGAGAGGCGCGGCGGTTGATCGCCCTCGGAGCGTGCCGCTGACGATCCGCGAACGGTTACTTCACGCCGTTGCCGCGCTTCTTGGCGTCGGCGATCAGCTTCTTCACCTTCTGGCCGCCCTTGTGTCCGATCTCCTCGTAAAAGTCGGCGCCGTACTTTTCCTTGACGACCTTGCCGCCTTTTTGGCCGATCTGCTCGTAGAACTCGGTCCCGTGGCGGTCGCGCGTCGCCTGGCCGCCCTTGCGCCCGATCTCTTCGTAGAACGCGCTCCCGTAACGGTCGCGCACGGTGGTGCCTCCCTTGCGGCCGGCCTCACGGACCGACATCTCACCGGAAGGCTTGCTCTCATTGGTTGCTTTCGTGCCCATGGCATCATCCAGCATACCCGTTCGAGCCCCTGCTTATCCTCAGAAGATTCTCAAGAACGTGCAAAGCGTCGCTCGTTTGCGCCTTTTGTCGCACCTCGGCGCAGCGCCAGCACGGCTCCGCCCCCCTCGGCCGCGCGCGGCAGCGGGATCCCCACGCTGGGCCGCACGCCCCTCGTCGGAGCCGCGTGCCTCCTTGTGGCCGGACTGCTCGGAGCGGCACCCGCGTGGGCGGCACCGAACCCGATCGCCCTCACCGCCCGCATCGACCGCGACAGTTACGACCTCCTCGCCCCGGTTGCGTTCACGGTCGGCGTTGACGTCCGCGGCCGCAGGCCCATCGCCGTACGCTTCCCCTCCTCCAGCGAATACGAGATTCGCATCGAGCGCGGTTCCGCCGTCCTCTGGGACTCCGCCACCGGCGCACCGCCCGTACGCATTCCGCACGAGCGCAGCTTCCGTCCGAGCGTCACCATCCTCGGAACCTTCGTCTGGAATGGGCTCACGCGAGACGGAGAGGCTCCGGCGCCGGGCACCTATACGGTGCGCGTCCAGCTCGCCGGAACGCCCCGACCGCAGCCGCTCGTGCTTCCCCTCCGGATCATCGCACCGCTTCCGATCACCGCCCTCGCGAAGATTCCACCCGGCTACGACGTCACGATCGCGGGGAAGACGAATGCCTCCGGCACGGTGCTGACCGACGGCCATGCCTCCGTGACGCTGGAGCACCCGCTGGGGCTGCGCCCCTGCACGGACTGCACGTACGTCGTGCGCGGGGTGGTCGAGCACGATCGTACCGGCGCGTTGCGCTTCGATCCCCTTCGCTATGCATTGCCCGCGTCAGAGCGGGCATCCATCTCTGCGACCAGCGCACCATAGACCGCACGCGCGCGGCGGCGAAGCGTCTCGACGTCGGCGTCGTTCTCGATGACGTAGTCCGCACGTGCGCGCGCCGAGGACGGGTCGATCTGCGCCGCCATCCGCGCGCGGATCTGCTCGACCGAGAGCGCATCGCGCGCCGCGACACGCGCCAGGCGCTCGTCGTCCGGCGCGATCACCACCACGGTGCGATCCACCAAGGCGTCATATCCGGTTTCGAAGAGCAGCGGCACGACGTGGACGATCAACTGATCCGGCCGTGCCTCGCGTTCACGTTCGCGCGCCAAACGGCGCACGTGCGGATGAACGATCGCCTCCAAGCGCGCGCGTAGGGAGGGATCGCGGAAGACGATCTCGGCCAGTGCCGCGCGGTCGAGCGCCCCGTCGCGCACCGCCTGCGGCCATTCGCGCGCAATCTCTCGCAAGCCGTCGCTCCCCGGAGCGACGGCCGCACGCGCGAGCTCGTCGGTATCGATGATGAACGCACCGAACTCCCGGAACATCCGCGCGACTTCACTCTTGCCGGCGCCGATGCCCCCGGTCAGCCCCACCCGCATGCGGCGCACTTCCTAAAGAGCGAGGCGCGGCTCCTGCCGCGCCTCGCCGACGGTCGAACGTCCGCTATCCTTAGCTCAGCGGATCGAGCGGCGGCTCCCCGCCGACCTCCTCTTCCGAGGCGAGCTGTTCGATCTCTTCCGGCGGAATGTCGGCGACGTGCTGAATCGACGCGGTGATGCGGCGATTCTGGCGGTTGATGGTCAGGAGCGTCACGTCGACCTCCTGCCCGGCCGCGTACTGCACCGCACTATCGAATTCGCCCTTGGGCACCATCGCGAGGATGCCGGGGAAGAGCTCCACCAGCAGATAGTTCGGCGTCGCCTTGACGATCTGCGCGCGCACCGTATTGGTCTCGTAGAGCTTGTCCGCGTATTGATCCCACGGATCCGGCAGCGCGTGTTTGAGGGAGAGGCTGACCTTCTTCGTCTCGGGATCGAACTTCATGATCTCGACCTGCACCACGTCGCCGATCTTCACGACCTCCGACGGATGTTTGATGCGCGCGTAGGACAGCTCGCTGTTGTGAATGAGGCCGTCCACGCCGCCGAGATCGACGAACGCGCCGAAATCCGCCAAGCGCACGACGACGCCTTCGCGAATCTGCCCGGGCTCGAGCGTATCGAGCAGCTCCTGCTTTTTGGCCTGCATCTCTTCCTCGAGCACGAGCCGCTGCGAGAGCACCACCCGATGGCGCTTGTGGTCGAGATCGATCACCTTCAATCGGAGTTTCTGGCCCACCAACTCGTCGAGATTGCCGACGGGCTGGCGGCGAATCTGGGAGGCCGGCACGAAGCCGCGCATGCCGAGGTCCACGAGCACGCCGCCCTTGACTACCTGCGTGACGGTTGCCTCGATGACCTCGTCGCGCTCATGCGCTTCGATCACCTTCTCCCAGGTCTTCAACGCCCGCGCGCGCCGCTCGGAGAGAAAGAGCGTGCCGTCCAGCTCGTCGATACGATGCACCATCACTTCGATGGTATCGCCGACCTTGAGCGTCTTCGGGTCGACGGCCAGCGAGAGTTCGCGGAACGGCAAAACGCCTTCCGATTTTCCGCCGACGTCGACGAGAAATTCTTCTTTGTCTTTCTGGACGATGGTGCCTCGCAAGAGCTGGCCCTCGTCGAGAACCTTCAGCGACTCTTCGTAGAGACGCTGTTCGAGTGCGAATTGATCTTCTTCGTCGTGCTCGTGTCGTTCGCTCGTGATTTCCGTGGTCGAGATGATGACGTTCCTTCCCTTTCGTTTATTTTTTGCCGCGACGCCGGACCCGGCTTCCCGGCCGTTCCCGCTGGCACGACCGGCACCACCATGTTCCGCGTTGCGCGAGCAACGTGCGGACGATGGGACGACCGCACCGCGGGCAGGGACGGCCGTGCCTCCCGTACACCGACAGCACGTTTTGGAAGCCGCCGCGCAAGCCCTCGGCATCGACGTAGTCGTCCACCGAGGATCCCCGCAACTCGGTCGCCCGCCGAAGCACGTCCACGATCGCCTCGCGTAACCGGCGGATCGCCGGTGCGCTCAGGCGGCCTGCGGGAGTGTTCGGACGGATACGCGCTTCCCACAGCGCCTCGCAAGCATAGATGTTGCCGATGCCCGCGAGACGCCGCTGGTCGAGCAACACGGTCTTGATCGGCGTCGTCCGCCCCGCAAGCATAGCCGCAAAGCGCTGCGGAGTAAAGTCCCCGGAGAGCGGCTCGATGCCGAGCCACGCATCCCACGCCTCGCCGGGCTCGACCAGCCGGAGCCGCCCGAAGCGCCGGCTATCGGCGAAGCTCAGCCGCCTCCCGTCCTCCAGGGCGAAGAGCGCGTGCGTGTGCGGGTAGTCCGGCTCGCCGGGCCGCTGGACGACCAGCCGCCCCGTCATCCGCAGGCTGATCACCAGCGCGCACCCCGATCCCAATTCCAGGACCGCGTACTTCCCGCGGCGCCGGACGCCTGCGATCCGCTCTCCGGTGAGTCGTTCCTCGAAGGAGCGCCCGGCCGGGGCAAGCGCGATCCCCGGCCTGCGCAGTTCCACGCGCACGATGCGCAGGCCGAGCACGGCGCTGCGCAAGCCGCGCACGATCGTCTCGACTTCGGGAAGCTCCGGCATCGCCAGCCGTCAGGGCGTCGCGATCGCCGCCGCGCGCGGAACGTCCGTCAAGACGACCCCCGGCTCGATGCCGTCGGCGCGCGCCTCTCCTGCGGGCAGTTCGATCACGTAGCGCGCGCGACCGTGCTCCAGCGGGATCGCGTCGTCGGGCGTGCCGGGCGCGACCGTATGCACGTCGCCGATGATGCTCCGGACGCGACCGTCGGCGGCGACGAAGATCATGTCGAGCGGCACGAGCGTATCTTTCATCCAGAACGTCACCGGCTCGTCCGCGGGAAAGACGAAGAGCATCCCCGTGTGCGGCGGAATCACGCGGCGTCCCATGAGGCCGCACTCGCGTTCCGCCTCGGTTCGGGCGACCTGCACGCACAAGACTGCGCGCGGCGCATGTACGGTGACGCACGGCTGCGCAAGCGCCACGGCCGCGATCAGATTCGCGACGATATCATGCATCATGGTAAGGCTCGACGTCGTACCAATTCGGGCCGACTTCGATGTTCACCGCCAGAGGAACGCGCAACTCGAGCGCATGCTCCATCCGATCGCGCACCAGGCGTGCCGTCTCGGCGAGTTCCTCGCGCGGAACGTCGAAGATCAGCTCGTCGTGGATCTGGAGGAGCATCCGCGCGCGAAGTCCGCGTTCGGCGAGAGCACGATCGATGCGGACCATCGCCAACTTCATGAGATCGGCGGCGCTGCCTTGGAGCGGAGCGTTCGTGGCTTCACGCTCTGCGGCGGCGCGTACGGCGGGATTGCTCGAGGTTAATCCCGGCATGTACCGGCGGCGGCCGAGAATCGTCGTCACGTACCCCGTCTCTCGCGCGCGCTCGAGGGTGCGTTCGATGTAGGCGCGCACCGACGGAAAGCGCGCGAAATACGCGTCGATGATCTCTTTGGCTTGCGCGCGCGGGATCTCCAGGCGCTGCGCCAAGCCGAAAGCCGACATGCCGTAAAAGAGCCCGAAGTTCACGCTCTTGGCCATGCGCCGCTGTTCCCCGGTAACCTGCCCGTCCGGCGGAATACCGAAGATCTGCCGCGCGGTGAAATCGTGGATATCCATCCCCGCCTCGAACGCGCGGCGCATCGCGTCGTCGCCCGAGAGGTGCGCCATGAGACGGAGCTCGATCTGGCTGTAATCCGCGCTCAGCAGCAGATACCCGTCATCGCGCGCGACGAACGCCTTGCGAATGCGCCGGCCGAGCTCGTGGCGCACGGGGATGTTCTGGAGATTCGGGTTGGTCGAGGAGAGGCGGCCCGTCGCCGTGGCGGTCTGGTTGAAGATCGTATGGATGCGACCGTCGTGCGGATCAATCAGCTGCGGAAGCACGTCCACATACGTATTCTTCAGTTTGACGACCTCACGCCATTCCAGCACGAGCCCGCAGATCGGATACTCGCGGGCCAGTCCTTGGAGCACCTCGGCTCCCGTCGCCCAACCCGTCTTTCCTTTCTTGCCGGCGGGAATCCCGAGTTTTTCGAAGAGGATCCGGCCGAGTTGCTGCGGCGAGCCGATGTTAAACTCTTCACCGGCGAGATCGTAGATGCGTCGCTGCAAGCGCTCCGCAGCGGCGTCGAGTTCCTCCCGGAGATCGTCGAGCGCCCGCGGTTCGATGCGGATGCCTTCCGCCTCCATCTTCGCCAGCACGGTCGCGAGCGGCACCTCGACCTCCTCGTACAACCGCACTTGCTCGCGACGCCGGAGTTCCTCGCGCTCGACGGCGATCAAGCGCTGCGTCGCGTCTGCCCACGACGCCGCCTCCTCGCCCGGTGCGCGGTCGAGATAGGCATGGACCGCATCGCGGATGTCCGAGAACGATCGGCTCGGATCGAGCAGGTGCGCGCCGAGCATCGCGTCGTCGGCGAATTCCCGCCACGAGAAGTCGCGCTCGTGCAATGCACGCGCGATCGCCTTCGCATCGTACGCGGCGAGCGACGCATGTCGCTGCCACACCTCTTGGAATGCGGACCGCACCGGTTCGTGCGCGAGCGCCGCCAGCGGAAACGCCGTCCCGCGCTCCGCGCGATCGCTGACGCCGAGCTCGTCGCCCTTGAGCACCAGTGCCACGCGTTCGGCCGCGAGCATCGCACGAAGCTCGTCCGCCAGTGCGCGAAACGCAGGCGGGTCGGTCGCGGCGACATACGAGCGATGCTGCCCGGAGAGCACGGGCTGCGCCGACAAGAGCGGCGTCTCGACGGGCGGATCGAGTTTTGCGAGCAGCGACTTGAACTCGAACGACGCGTAGAGACGATAGAGATCGTCGTTCGCCGGCGGGACGTATCGTGCCGCCTCCCAGTCCAGCGGTACGTCGAGATCGTCGCGCACGCGCGAAAGATCACGACAGAGGCGCGCCTGATCCCCGTATTCCTGCAACAGGCGGCGCAGGCGCTCGGTCTCCGCCATCTCGGGATGCTGCAACAACGCATCGAGCGAGCCGGCCTTTTGAATCAGACGCACCGCCGTCTTCTCGCCGATACCCGGCACCCCGGGAAGATTGTCGGACGCATCGCCCTTGAGCCCGCGAACGTCCGGTAGTTGCGCCGGTTCCAGGCCATAGCGTTCGCGCACCGCCTCAGGGTCGTAGCGCGCCATCTCGGTGATGCCGCGTTTGGTCGTGAGCACGGTGACGCGATCACTGACGATCTGCAGGAGATCGAGATCGCCGGTCACCACCAAGACGCGCGCACCGGCGTGCGCGGCCCGGCGCGCCAGCGAGGCGATCACGTCGTCCGCCTCTTGGCCCTCTCGTTCGACGATCGGGATGCCGTATGCGCGCAAGACCTCGCGCACGGCGGGAAACTGCGCGCGGAGCTCGTCCGGCATCGGCGCGCGCTGCGCCTTGTACGCTCCGAAGCGCTCGACGCGCTCGACCGGCATGCCTTTGTCGAAGACCGCGATCACGTGCGTCGGGCGTTCGTCCGCGAGCACCTTGTTCAGCATCTGCGTGAAGCCGTAGACGGCATTCGTGGGGCGCCCGTCGGACGTCGTCATGGGCGGCAACGCGAAGAACGCGCGATAGATCAGGCCGTTGCTGTCGAGCAGCAAGAGCACGGCATCGCCGGGTGGTCGACTCACGGCACCACCAGCGGAATGGACGCCGCCGCGACGCGCCCGTCGTCGCCCATCGCCAGCACGGAGAGCGTATAGTCGCCCGAGCGTCGCGGCACCGGCACGATGGTCTCGGGCGCGGCAACGTGTTCGACGCGCCAGAAGACCGGCCGTGTCTCCGCCTGCGCCAGCGTGACCTCTTGCGGCGGGCCGCCGCGGCTCACGAACCCCAGGACGGACGGATGTTTTCCGGTCGAGTCCACCCACGGGTGCCAGGTCGGAAAGGCGGGTGCGCTCGTCTGCGTCGTCGTCGAGCCGACCAGCAGCAGCGCGGGCAGATCGTCGAAGAGCGCACTTCCCGACGGCGTTCCGCGCGCGATGCGCACGGCGATCGTGCCCGGGATCGGCGCACCGACGAGCACGACGGGAAGATCCGCACCGGGGCGCACGACCCCGCGAAGCTGTGCGCGCATCGGTACCGGCCTGCCGGGGCCGTCCACCGTCAAGGGGGTCGCGTTCCATGCGATCGCCCCGTCGTGCACGAACGCAGCGCCGACGGCGAGATCGCCCGGCGCGTCGCGGGCGATCATGCGCAGGCGAGCCTGCCCGTTCGCGAGCGCAACGACGTGCAGATCGTCGCCGAGTGCGCTCTCGTCGCTGATCAGCGCATCGCCGCTCGCGCCGGCGCACCGGGCCTCGACCGCGACGGCTTCGCCGGGACGATAGAGATCGCGATCCAGATGCACGCGCACGAAACCGCTTTCGCGCTCCACCGGTGGTGCCTCCGCCTGCGGCGTCACGGTGACCTGCCCGGCATCCATCGCGACGCGCCCGTCCGCCAGATGCATGGCGGCAATGACGAGACTGGTGCCTAACTCGGGATCGCTGAAGCTCCCGCGTGCCGTACCATCGCGATCGAGCGCGACGGTCTGCTCCTGGACCGAGACGCCGTGCACGAGTCGTACCGTCGCGCTCCCTCCGCGCACCGGCCTCCCGTCCGCGGCGGAGACGGCCCGGACGCTGAATCCGACGGGCTCGTCCAGCGTCGTCCGCTCGCGATCAACCTCGAGATGGAGGATGACCGGCGCTTGGGTGACGGTGATGCGCGCCGACGCGGTCGCTCCGCCGGAGACCACCCGAATGCCGTAGGTGGAGTCGAGACCGTCGGTGGGATGCGGAATCGCCGCGCGCGCTTTGCCGTTTGCATCGGTGCGCACCGTGGTGGTAAACCAGACCGACGTTCCCCACGGTGAGGGAGGCGGCGCGATACCGAGATATGCGTGCGGCGCGCGAACGACGGTAAGCCGAATCGGAAGATCCGCAGCCGGGCGCCCGTCACGCAGCGCGCGAATCACCACCGGTAGATCGGCCTGCGCATCGCACGTACCGCCGCACGCCGCTGCGACGGAGAGCGCGACTCCTCCCGCATCGGCCTCGACGTGCACCGCGGCGCCGCCGACCGCACCGTCGGCCTGCGCGAGCACCGCATAGTCACCCGCCGGCGCACTGGCCGGGATCCGAAATGCCGTCGTGAACGCACCGGCCGCATCGAGCGGGACCTCCGCGTGCGCGACGGCATGCGGCCCGCGGCGCACGTCGATCGCCACGCGTCCGCTTCCCGCGACGATGCGCCCGTCGGCGATGCGCCGCACGTACCCCACGACGTGGAGCTCGTCGCCCGCATGGACCGCGGCGCTGTCGGTTCCCACGGCGACCACCGCACGCGGCAGCGGTGACTGCGGGAGAAACGACAGGAACGCGAAGCTCTCGCCCCACTGCGCGATCGCGAAGACCGGCCGCGGATGCGCGTCCCACCGCACGATGCCGCGATCGTCCGTGTAGCGCGTGACGAAGCGACGATCGACGACGAACATCACGCGCATGTGCGGCAGCGGTCTGCCGGTACCGAGATCGGTTCCGTACAGCGCGATACCGGAGGCGTTCTCCTTCGAGACCAGTCCGACGCGCGTGCGATCGATCCACACCTGCTCGCCCACGCCCGCGCGCCGTACCTCCACCACGAAGAAACCTTCGCGATCTCCCAACGGCACCGGCACCTCGTTCGACTGAAACTTGTATCCGCCGGGCGGCGTGAACGTCCACGTCGCAATCGGACGCAGGCGCGACGTATCGATCGCCCGCGGTCGCGCCGTCGTCCCCGCGGTGAGCACGTCGCCCGGTTGCGCTTGATAGACGGCGAAAGCGACCGGTGCGGTCGAATAGGTATCCAGCCGAACGTAGGTCGGGCGCCACGGAACGTCCGAATCGTGCGCGAAGAGCGCGAAATAGCGATCGAGCTTGTGTAGGTCGACGATCGGGCGGGCGGCCGACGCGGGCAGCGCCGTGCAGACCGCGGCGATCGCGACGAGAAGGCTGCGCAACGGACGCGTCACGCCGTGCGCCTTCGACGGACCTGCGGTACCGTGCCTTTACGGCAGGGCACGCTCCACGCGCCGCATAAGAGGCAGCGATCGTGCAAAGCCCCGATCCCGACGGCACCCACGCCGTCACGCGCTGCAGGTACTGCGGCAGCACCGACGACGACCGCACCACCGTGCGCGACTTGCGTCTTCGCGATCACCTGCAAGTGGTCGTCGCGTGCGGGCGCTGCGGCCACGCGTTCGCCGCGGTATCGCGGAACTGAGCGCGGTGCGCCTGCATCGCCTCGCCGTCGCGGCCCTCGCGCTCGGAGGAAGTCTCTCGTGCGGAGCTGCGTTCCGTGCCGCCGCCGCTCCTTCCCCGCGGCCGTTTCCGTTTCCGTTGCCGACCCGACCGCTGCACACGTCGTTCGTCGTCGAGGTGAACGCGAAAGGGCAGGTCGTCCGCGTCACCTCCGCGTCGTGGTCTCCCGACGGGGGCTACAATCGCGAGACCTACGGCAACGTGCTGCAGATCTTCATTCGTCATCCCGACGGGAGCGCCGAGACCGGACTCTATCGCGTGCGCTACGACTATGATCCACGCACGCATCGCATTCATCGGAGCGTCGCTTTGCTGAAGGCCGGCGGTTCGTGGGCGCATCAGGAAGGCGCAGCGGTCGTGATGATGCGGATCGCCAAACGCAACCTCGAGCGTCGCTTGCAAGCGGAACGCGCCGCGCGCGAGCGACGATTGCCGTCGCTCCATCACATCCTGCACGCCTCTCCGTCGCCGTCGCCGCATTCGTGAGTCCATGCCGCGTCGCCGCGCACGACGCCCTCCCCCCGCTCCTCCACCGCTCGGGATGCCCGACCGCGAACGCTCGTGCGCGTCGAAGGACGCCTATCAGAGCGAAGCCCACGCACGGGCCGTCGCCGCGATGAACGGGCTCTCCGCCGCGCTGTCGACGTACCGATGCACGTGGTGCGGCTTTTGGCACCTCACACGCCGTCGCGGCGCCACCGTCAGCGAGAACGAATGAAACTCGCGACCGTCCGCCGAGGCGATCGTCGGTTTCCTGCCTGCCTCGAAAACGACGTGGTGCGCGAGTTCGATGCCCCCGATCTCCGCACGGTGCTCTCCCTCACGCCGCGAGAGCGCGTCGCGCGACTGACCGACCGCCGCTATCCCGTGCATGAGGTCGCATTCGAAGCACCGCTCGTACCACCGCGCAACGTCTTCTGCGTCGGGCGGAATTACCGCGAGCACGTCGCCGAGGGAGCGCGCGCCGTCGGCAGGGAGCCGCGTATGCCCGAGGTACCGGCATTCTTCACGAAGGTTCCTCAGGCGATCGTCGGTCCGGAGGCGACGATCCACCTCGATTCGCGCGTCTCGTCGGAGTACGACTACGAAGCCGAACTCGCGGTCGTGATCGGCGCTCGATGCAAAGACGTCGCGCAGGATCGCGCACCGGATGTCGTCGCAGGCTATACCTGCGCCAACGACGTCACCGCACGCGATCTTCAACGCGCTCACGGCCAATGGTTCAAGGGCAAGAGTCTCGACGAGAGCTGTCCATTGGGGCCCTGGATCGTCACGGCGGGCGAGCTTCCCGATCCGCAGAACCTGCGCATTACGTTTCGGCTCGACGGCGAGATCCGCCAGGAAAGCACGACCGCACGCATGATCTTCCCGGTCGCGCGAATCATCGCCGAGCTCAGTCGCGGCATGACGTTGTTACCGGGCGACGTCATCCTCACCGGAACGCCGGACGGCGTCGGATTCGCGCGCACACCGCCGTCGTTTCTGCGGGACGGTCAGGTGATGGAGGTCGAGATCGAAGGCATCGGTCTGCTGCGCAATCGCGTGGAGATTCGTCCATGAGCGGCTCGTCGCTCGCGGTGATCCTCTCGTACGTCGCTGCCGCGACCCTCGCGGCCATCGGGATTCTCGCGGTCTTGCTTCCGCGCAGCCTCGCCCACAGCTACGGCATTCCCGTCCGGGACGAGACGACGCGAGCGTACGTGCGCGCCACGGGCGTGCGCGACCTCGCGTTCGCCGCCGTTCTCTTCGCCGTCGCATGGCGGCACGACCCCTTGGCCCTCGCCGTCGCGGCCGGGGCGGGTTTGCTGATCTCCCTGGCGGACTTTTACATCGCGTTCGTCGCCAACGGACGCGCGCTCGGCTCAGAGCTCCTGGCGCACGTCGGCGGAGCCGTCGGCTTCGCCGTCATCCTGGCGCTCGTCTTGCGCGATCTCCAACGGTAAGCCGCGACCTCGCCGTCTCGCTCGGCTCGCACCGAAACGAGCGCAGGGCGTCCCGAAGGAAGGCTGCGATGACCGTGGCGTAGATCTGCGCGAATTCAATCATCAGTCACGATTTGGAGGGCGCGACATGGCCGTATGGTTTTTACGCATTGCGGTACTCTATCTGATCGTCGGGGTCATCCTGGGCTGGATCTTCGGGATCACCGACCACCTCGGATACGCGAACATCCACGCCCACATCAACCTCCTGGGTTTCGCGACGTTCGCGATCGCAGGCATCATCTACCGCCTCTATCCGGAGGCCGACAATCGGCTCGCCGTTGCGCAGTTCTGGCTGCAGAACATCGGCCTGATCGTCTTCATGATCGGCCTCGCCATCATCGACAGCGGAGGGCCGAACGGCGTGCCGCCGACCGCGATCGGATCACTCATCGCGATCGCCGCCGTTGCGATCTTCGCGGTCAACGTCTGGCGCAACGTCCCGGCAGGCAAGCGGAACGCGTGAAGGGTCGCCCGGCGCAGGGTTCCTCCGCCGAGCGGGCCAATCGGAGATCGGCATGATCGTGGCCGTTCCGCGCGAGACCGCGGCCGGCGAGCGGCGGGTCGCGCTCGTTCCGGAGGTCGTCGCCGCCTTCACGCGCGACGGGCACACCGTCCGCGTGCAGCGCGGCGCGGGATCGCTCGCCTTCTTCTCCGACACGCAGTACGAACGTGCCGGGGCGACGCTCGCGGATGACGAGCGCACCTTGCTCGACGGCGCAGAGGTCCTGGCATGCGTCGGCCGTCCGTCGGAGGCGCTCCTGAGCGCCATCGCACCGAAGACACTGGTCGTCGGCCTGCTGAATCCGCTCGCAGATCCGGAGTACGCCCGCACGCTCGCGGCCCGCGGCGTCACGGCGGTGGCGATGGAGCTGATTCCGCGCATCACGCGCGCGCAACCGATGGATGCCCTCAGCTCGCAGAGCAACATCGCGGGATACAAAGCGGTACTGCTCGCCGCCGAACGGTTGCCGAAGTTCTTCCCGATGCTGACTACTGCCGCCGGAACGGTACCACCGGCGAAGGTCTTCGTCATCGGTGCGGGCGTCGCCGGTCTCCAGGCGATCGCCACCGCGCGCCGCCTCGGGGCGGTCGTCAGTGCCTACGACGCCCGCGCGGTCGTCGCCGAGCAGGTCCGTTCGCTCGGCGCACAGTTCGCGGAGTTCGACCTCGGGACTGATGCCGAAGGCGCGGGCGGCTATGCTCGCGAGCTCTCTCCCGAACAGATCGCGGCGCAGCAGCGCTTCCTCGCCGAGCGAGCGGCGGAAAACGACGTCGTCATCACCACCGCCCAGGTTCCGGGGAAGCGTGCACCGCTCCTCATCACGGACGAGGCGGTGCACGGGATGCAGCCCGGGAGCGTGATCGTCGATCTCGCCGCGGAGACCGGCGGCAACTGCGCGCGCACGCGCCGCGACGAGGTCGTGACAACCGAAAACGGCGTGACGATCATCGGCACGACGAATCTTGCCGCGACGCTCCCCGTGCACGCCAGCAAGCTGTATGCGCGCAACGTCCAGGCGCTGTTGCAATCGCTGATGCACGAAGGACGCCTGCGCCTCGATCGCGAGCACGACGAGATCTTCCGTGCAGCGTGCATCGTCTTCGAAGGAACGGTGACGTCGTGATCGATCTCCACACGTTTCTTTTCTTGCTGACGATCTTCGTCCTGGCGATCTTCGTCGGTTTCGAAGTGATCTCGAAAGTTCCGACCACGCTCCATACGCCGCTGATGTCGGCGACGAATGCGATCCACGGCGTGGTCCTCGCCGGAGCGATGGTGGTGACGGCGAGTCTCTTCGCGGACGGGGCGCCGCCCTGGTGGATGCAGGCGCTCGGCGTCGCGGCGGTGGCGCTCGGCACCATCAACGTCGTCGGCGGCTTCGCGGTGACCGAACGCATGCTGCAGATGTTCCGTAAGCGCGGCGGAGGCGGCTCGTGACGGCCCTCCAGCAGCCAGCGGCGGTCGCCCTCTTCGGGCTCGCCGAACTCGTCGCCATCGTCTTGTTCATCCTGGGATTGCGATTGCTCAGCTCGCCGGCGACCGCGCGCATCGGCAATCGCATCGCCGCAGCCGGGATGCTCGTCGCCCTGGCGGCGTTCGCGATCATCACACAGGGCGTTGGGTGGTGGCTAATCGCACTCGGGATCGCGATCGGCACGGCGATCGGCCTCGTCTCCGCGCTGCGGGTGAAGATGACCGCGATGCCGCAGATGGTCGCGCTCTTCAACGGCGCGGGCGGTGCGGCCGCACTCTTGATCGCGACCATCGAGTTCTTCGTCGGGCAACCGCCGCTGCCGTGGGTGGTGATCGTCTCCCTGGTCCTCAGCGCGATCATCGGTGCCCTCTCCGCCGCCGGGTCGGTGATCGCGTTCCTGAAGCTGCAGGAGATCATGACCGGACGGCCCGTGCTCTACCCGGGCCAGCAGATCGTCAACGGCCTCATCGCTATCGCGATCGCCGTGCTCGCAGTGTGGACGATCGCGACCCAGGGAACGCTCCCACCGGGAGCATTCGTCGCCCTTCTCCTCTTGGCGCTCCTTCTCGGTATCCTGTTCGTTTTACCGATCGGCGGCGCCGATATGCCGGTCGTGATCTCGCTTTTGAACTCATTTACCGGCGTTGCCGTCGCGATCGCAGGTTTCGAACTGGACCATGAGTTGCTCATCGTTGCCGGTACGCTGGTCGGTGCCAGTGGAACGTTGCTGACCATTCTCATGGGACGCGCGATGAACCGGCCGCTGCGCAACGTCCTGTTCGGCGCGTTCGGCGCACATGCGGGGAGCGATCCCGCCGGTGCCGGGACCCGCACACAGAACGTCCGCGTCACGACGGTCGAAGACGTGGCGGTCATGCTCGCCTACGCCCAGAAAGTCATGATCGTTCCGGGCTACGGTATGGCGGTCGCGCAGGCGCAACATGCCGTCAAAGCGCTCGCGGACCAGTTGGAGCGCCGCGGCGTCGAGGTCAAGTATGCGATCCATCCGGTCGCGGGGCGCATGCCCGGGCACATGAACGTCTTGTTGGCCGAAGCGAACGTTCCGTATCCGGCATTGCTCGATCTCGACGACGCGAACGCGGAGTTTCCCACCACCGACGTCGCGCTCGTCATCGGTGCGAACGACGTGACCAACCCGGCGGCACGCAACGTTCCCAGCTCACCGATCTACGGGATGCCGATCCTCGACGTGGACAAGGCCAAGAACGTCGTCGTCCTCAAGCGTTCGATGCGCTCCGGTTTCGCCGGCATCGAGAATCCGCTCTACGAGATGCCGAACTGCGCGATGCTCTTCGGCGACGCCAAGGCGAGCGTCGAGGCGCTCGTCGCCGCCGTCAAAGCTCTCTAACGACAAGGTTCTTCCCTCTCCCATCCACGGAGACTCGTCGATCTTCTCGGTGGACGTGCGACTCGCGCTCATCGCCGCGCTCTCATCGATGCCATCGGTAAATACCGTGGAGGATTTCTCGTCGCCGCCGTTACGGTACCGTGACGGCGGCACTCTCATAGATCCATGGAATACACCACGTGACCGAGGCGATCGAGTGTCTCGCGCGCACGATGCGCGTATCTCTCGCCGCGCCGAACGTGACCCAGCATTCGATCGGCACGCGCGAGAACAGCCTCGGCGAATGCGGCGACGGCCGGGGCACCGTGGTTGCGAGCGATCCGCGCCGCCTTCGCGGCGACCCGTGCGGCACCCGCTGCATCGCCCTCTGCCAACCGCACGCGCGCTACGGCAGCCGCAGCATCCGCGGCATACCACCCTCCGTCTCCGCTCTCGATGAGCGTCGTTCCGTCGAGCGCATCCCGTCGCTGAGCACGGACCTTGGCTCGGAGGGCCAAGGCCTGCGCCCGCAGGGAGAGTCCTCGATGGATCGGAGCGGCCAGCACTGCGCACCGTTCGGCCGCCTCCGCCGCAGCGTCGACGTCGCCGCTCACATACGCGACGTACGCCTGCACCCACGCGAGCAAGAGCAAGGTATCGTCACCATGGTTCGGTTCGATGCGTTGCTCGCATTGCCAGAGGAGCCGATAAGCACCGTCCAGTTCTCCCAGCACGCAGGCCGCTTCCGCCTCTGCCAACATCGCGCGGACGGCGGCCGCGCTCCCATCGGGCGCGAGTGCCCGTTCCTGCAGTGCGATTCGGCGACCCGCGCGCGCATCGCCTCGTCGGCGTACGTCGTAGCGTTCGACCTCGTACCACAGACACGCGATGATGGGATCGAGCGCAGAGCCGAGCGTTGCAACCTCCTGCCGGACGGTTCGCATCAGGCTTCGGTATCGCGCCGTATCGCCGGTCGCATCGGCCGCGCGCGCGAACTCCAGCAGCGCCGCGATGCGATCCGGTCCGCTGCAGCGCATGATCTCCTCACGCGAGACCGGTTCACCGGCACGCACCTTCAGGCGAATGATCTCCAGAGCGAAGGCCGACCGCCCCCGATCCGCTAGATGCACGTAGAGTGCATGCCGCGGATCTCGTGGGAGCGCACCGTCTACGAGCGCACGGATGCGCCTTTCGAGCACCCCGAGCGCATGCGCGCGCAGTCGAAACCATTGTCGCCGCGAGTATCCTGCTTCGGAAGCAGCGCGCGACGCGCCGGTACCGGCACGCAGGACGGCAGTGTATGCGGGATACTCGGCGACGACGTCATCCACGAGGTGCTCCAGTGCTTCCTCGACGGTTCGCGCGTGCAATGCGGCACGCACCTGCATCCCGAGCGGATCGCGCTCGATCTCCGCGCTGCCGCGGCGGCGCAGAAGGCGCCGTACCTCCGGATACGACCACCGCACGTCTTTTTTATCGGCAAGAGTGCCCGTAAAAGTGCCGTCGTGACCACTGTTTCATAGGAACTTCATGCACGCCGCCGGATCATGGTACCAGGATGTGGGTCATGAAACCTCTCGTAGCGGCGGCCGCCGTAACGTTCACTCTGGTCGGCTGCGGCGGAGGATCCCCGTCGCCGTCACCGGCAGCACCGTCCCCGGCACCGTCGGTGGGAACGCTCACCTATACGGTGCAGGGAAAGCAGATCGTGGCCAGCGACGGTTCCGTCTATGTGCCTTACGGCGTCGAGCTGCTCGGCCTGGAGGGCCCGAACAATCAACCATGGCAAGACGACAGTGCGCTGCCATATATGAATCAAGCGCAGATGCAGGCAGCGGTGCAGATCTGGCATGCGAATACCATTCGCATCCAAGCCGTTTCTCAGTATCTCTTCGATCAGCAACCCTACGATGCGCAGTACCTGAATTTTATGGATAACGAGGTGCAATGGGCACATCAGTACGGAGCGAACGTCATCATCGCCCTGCAATACGAAGTGCAACCCAATCCGCAACCGCTACCGACACAGGACAGCGTGAATTTCTGGGCGTTCGTGAGTAAGCACTACGCGAACGATCCGTGGGTCTTCTTCGACATCTTCAACGAGCCAGTCTCGCCGACGGGCACCGACGACGCGTATGCGTGGCAGTGTTGGCAGCAAGGATGCACGATCAACGGTGTGACCTATGTCGGTATGCAACAGCTCGTAAACACGATCCGTCAGAATGCACCCTCGAATCTGATCTTTGCGGAAGGGTTAGCTGCAGGTGAGGACATCATCCTCTTGCCGAACTACCTTCTAACGGGCGGTAATATCGTCTATGCGATCCATCCCTACTTCGGCCCTCAGCATCAATCCCCGAGCGACTGGGACACCTGGTTCGGCAACACTGCTTCGAACGGAAACTTCCCCGTCGTCGCCGACGAATGGAACGAATACAACTCCGCAACGAAGGGTGAATGTCTTTCAAACGGCCCCGCGTTGGTTCCAGAGTTTCTCTCCTATCTCCAGCAAAAGAACATCGGGCTCATCGCTTGGGCTCTAGCACCGGGCTTATTGATCACCCAAAGTAACGGGACGTGGAACTACACCGTACCGACGAGTTTTGCGCCGGGACAGACCACCTGGACGTGTCAAGATCCGTTCCCTCCGTTGAATGAGACGCAGGGTTCGGGTGCTCTCATTCAAGCGTACTTTGCGCAGCTGAGCAGGATGCCGTGATGAACGCAACGCGCGGGTTCGTGTGGTCCCTTCTCCTTGCAATCGGCTTCGCCGTCGGATGCGGCGGGGGAGGCGGCGGAACTCCACCGGCGCCTCCGCCTCCTCCTCCGACCTCATCGAACACGCCGTCGAGCGGAACGCCGACCCCGATTCCCACGCCGACGGGGAATACCGGCTACTACCTCGCCGCCGTCTCACCGGCAAACGGTGTTCCGGCGTACATTTCGGATGCGATCTACCTTCAGTTCAGCCAAGCACCAAATTTACAGACCACTGAGAATGCAATCTCCGTGACACCCTTGACGCCGGGTGTTCCGACGCCCCTCCCGACTCGTTTCATCACCCAGGTGCCGAACTATCCGAATACGATCGGCATCAAGTTTTTCGCGCAGGCGGGCGCATCGTACCGCATCACGATCGCTTCGACGGCCACCTCACAGAGCGGAGCCTCGTACGGCGGACTTTCCGCGTTTACCGTGACGCTTCCGACGACGCCGCCGCTACCAGCACCGGTCTCGCCGCAGCCTCAGGCGACGTACTTCTACGGTCTCTCTCCGGGTGGAACCACTCAGCAGATCCTCAACGAGCTCGCGCCGCTGACACCGAAGATCGTTCGCATCGGTACCGATATGAGCGCCACCGAACCGTCACAAGGGCAGTTTTCCTTCTCCGGGTTGGACGGCATCTTGCAGACGCTCGCCAACGCGGGAATCGCCGTCGATCTTCTCCTCACGCAATACAATGCTCCCGAATGGGCCGTCGCCGACGGCGGGCCCGCACCGCCGACACCCGCGCCGCCTGCAGGCTACATTCCCTGCACGCCGCAGATCTACGCGCAGTGGGTCGCCGCCGTGGTGCAGCACGTCTCGAACGCCGCGCAACATCCGGGATATACGTATCCGCCGCCTGCCGCGATCGAGATCGGCAACGAACCGGACACTCCCGCGTTTTGGGTCGTCGACCCCAATAATACCACCTGCACCGCGAATCAATTCCAGGGCACCGCCAATCCTGCACCGTACGTTCCGTATCTCGAAGAAGCCGCTTCGCAAGCTCGCCCATATCGCGCGAACGGAACGGTCTTCTTGAATGCGGGGATCGCCACCAACGCCGACGACGAAACGTACTTTTTGTCGCTCGTTCAGACGTTGGTGAGTCAAGGTTTCGTCCAAGATCTCGACGGTTGGGCAATCCATCTCTATGCGTGGGCCGATCCGGATCCGGGCGCACAGTCGGCACGCACATGGCAAGCATTTACGGTGCTCACCGACGACATGCAAGCAGCCGCCAATGCCGGCGCCACCAAGCCGTTTTGGGTCACCGAGGGTGCGTTCACCAGCAATCCGTTCTGTCCCGACAGCGTCGACCCACAAACGCAAGGCTACTTCCTGGTCGCCGACTACAACCGCATGGCAGCGATCTCATCGCCGTCATACGTCGCATCGTTCATCTACTTTGAGCTCCAAGATCAGGCATCGCCGTCCTCGCCGCAGGGAAACCAAGATCCGTGTTTCGAACCCGCCGGAATGGGATTGTTCGATGTGAACGGCGTGCAACGAAAGCCGGTCTATCAGGCTTTCTACGATCTGACGCACGGCATCTAAGACTCACCATAACGCCGTCCGATGTCACCTGGAGCGTCGTCATCGCTGTATCCGGGGTTGCAACGCGCGATCTGCCCATGCAGAGGATGCAGTGATGCTCTCGGGATATGGAGTCACGTCGTCCCTTCCGAAGCGCGCGAGCTCCGGCGTCTGTTCGATAGCGGTCGTGTTCCCTCGCTGATCGCCGGAGCCGGACGGCATCGGCGCCATTGCCACGCATTCCAATCGGGGAGGAGCGCACCCGGAGCGACGCCGCAGAGCGAGGCGCGGTACGCGTAGAGATACTCGGCATCGAAGAGGACGATCAGCGGAACCTCGCGTGCGACGATCCGCTCGATCTCCGCGTACGTGCGCGCGCGTCGCTCGGGATCGACGCCGGTGACCGCCCGGCGCTCGAGCGCATCCACCTGCGCGTTGCACCAGCGCATGACGTTCTGCGGCGCGTTACAAGAGAGTAACGCCGAATCATCGGGGTCGATGCCGCCGCTCCACACGAGGTAGGCGAGATCGAATGCCCCGCGCGCCAGAACGCCCTCTCGCGGGAGGAGCAGTAACGGGAGGCGCACCGGCTTGATCGTGACGGCGATGCCGCGCGCGCGGAGTTCCTGTTGCACGACATCGGCGACGTGCATCCCCGTGCTCGACTCCGGGAAGGCGACGTACGTCAAGCGCAGCGGGCGCCCGTTTTTCCTGCGGATGCCGTCGAGCCCGCGCCGCCACCCCGCTGCGTCGAGCAGCCGATCCGCGCGTGCGGGATCGTACCGCGGTTCGCGCACGCGCGGGTCGTACGCCCAAGAAAAGCGCGGCTGGATCGCCTCGGCTACGGGATAGACGCCGAACGCGACCGCGCGCGCGATGAGCGCGCGATCGATGCTCATGGCGAGGGCTCGGCGGATCCGCGGATCGTCGAGCGGCGGCCGCGCGGTATTCATGGCGATCGCCGCGACGGTCGTCGTCGGTACGCGAACGAAGCGAAGGCCGGAGATTCCGGCGAGCGCCGGCCGTTGCGAGGGCGCGATGAGATTCCAATCCAACGCATCGGACTGCAGCAACACGAGATTCGTCTGCGGTGCCGGAACGATGCGAACGTCGAGCCGAGCGACGGCGGGCGTGCCGAGCCAGAAACGCCGATTCGCCGCGTACACGAGACGATCGCCCCGCCGCCACGATTGCAGGATGAAGGGGCCGTCACCCACCGTCGGATGCCGGTCGAACGATGCGCGTGCGAGATCGCGTTCTCCGGCCAGGACGTGTGCGGGAAGCACGACGTACGGCGCGATACCATACGAGAACAGGGTGACCGGCGCGGGCGCCCATGCGTGCCGCAACCGCAGGACGATCGTGTGCGGATCGGGAGCCGACGCGCGCTCGATGAGGTCATACCCGTCGCGAACCGCCACCGGGTTACGGGGATCGAGGATTGCGCGCAACGTGAAGAGGACGTCGCGTGCCGTGACCGGCACCCCGTCGCTCCACACGGCACTCCAGCGAAGGTGGAAGATGATCGTACGCCCATCGCGCGAGATTCCGCCGTTCGCACGCGTCGGAACCTCGCGCAGGAGAACCGGCACGACGCGCCCGCGTCCGTCGAGCGCGACGAACGGTTCGAACTGCAGTGCTGCGAGCTGCTCGTCGACCGCATCGGCATCGGGATGAATGAAGAGCGGATTCAGCGCCGTGGGGTCGGCTGCGATCGCAAAGCGGACCGTCGAACCTCGCTGCGGTGGCGCTAGCGTGGGCCGGCACCCTGCACCCAGGATGAGCGCCGCACTCGCAGCGGCGAGCCGCATGATTCGCACCCTCACGATGCGATCCAGTGCGCTACCGGCTGCGCGAGGAAGTCCTCCACCGCGATGCCGTCGTCGCCGACGAGCAGGGTGCGCCCAGGCTTGAAGGCTGCGGCAAAGGCTGCCATGCCCGCCGGCATCTCGCGCGAGCGCCCGCTCTTGACCTCGATCGCGACGAGCCAGCGCCCCCGTTTCACGACGAAGTCCACCTCGCGGTTGCGCTCGCGCCAGTAGGTGAGCTCAAATTCGCCTGTCGCCGCGGCGTTGGCCAGATGCGCGCCGACGGCAGACTCGACCAGGCGCCCCCAGAATTCGCGATCTCCACGTGCTTCCACCAGAGAAAGCCCACTCGTCGCGGTCATCAGCGCGGTGTTGAGCACTTGCAGCTTGGGGCTGGAACCGCGGCTGCGTGCCGCGCCCCCAGTGAACTTCTGTAGACCGCGTACCAGCCCCGCACCGACAAGCAGGTCGAGATAATGCGCGAGCGTAGTCGTGTTACCGGCGTCCTGGAGCTGGCCCAGCATCTTGGTGTACGAAAGGATCTGCCCAGAATAGCGGCAGGCGAGTTCGAATAACCGCCTGAGCAGCGCAGGCTTGTCCACCCGCGCGAGCAGCAGCACATCGCGCGAGACCGAGGTCTCGATCAGGCTGTCTTTGATGTAGCGCCGCCAGCGCTCAGGCTGACGCGCGAGCGATGCCGCGCCCGGATAGCCGCCGAAGTACAAAAACTCCTGTAGACCGAAGCCGAAGGCAGCGCGCATCTCGGCGAGAGACCAGTGCGGCAGATGCAATAATTCGAAGCGCCCGGTGAGGCTCTCGCTCATGCCGCGCGCAATGAGCAGCGGCGCCGAGCCGAGCAGCACCACTTTCAGCGGCACTCGCTTGCGAGTGTCCTCGTCCCATAGGCGCTTGACCGTCTCGGACCAGCCGAGGATCTTCTGGATTTCGTCGAGCACCAGCACCGCGCCGGACGTTGCACGATCTCGCGCCTTCAATCGCGCAGCTTCCCACTGCTGGACGATCCACTCCGTCCCGCGTAGCGTCGGTTCGTCCGCGCTGGCGTAGTGCACCTCGCCGGCGAGGTCGTCGGCCACCTGCTGCACCAGCGTGGACTTACCGACCTGCCGCGGCCCTGCCACCACCTGAATGAAGCGCCGCGGTTCGGCCAGCCGCCGGGCCAGCTCGGCGGCCTGGGGGCGGCGGTAAGGGGCAGATAACTTGCTCACGATATTGAGTATTTTTACTCAATATGGCGAGTATTACAAGCTAGGCAACCGCGGTTCTCCAACGCGAACGCGCCGCTCGTGTCGACGCAGCCTTCCGGATCGCCTGTAGCGTGCATCCCTCAGCGTCTTTCCACCGACGCCGGTTCCCTCGCCACGACCACTCCTCACCGGGATCGCTGACGACGTTCGCTTGCCTGGTGCCTTCTCGTGCCTAGCACTCTCCTCGAAGCCATCTGGAGTTGCTCCGGAAATCGTTCGATGATATAGTTGCCTAGCCGGAAATAATCCGACCAAACCGCAAAACAGCCGGAGATGCAACCCTCGAACGACAAGCTGGATCCTCTCGACCTGCAGCTGCTCGACGCCCTGCAGCAGAACGCGCGTTCAACGTACGCGGAGCTTGCGGAGCAGGTCGGCCTGCGAACCTCCGCCGTCCACGAGCGGGTGAAACGCTTAGAAGCGCGCGGGCACATTCGCCGCTATGCGGCACAGCTTGATCTCAAACGCCTCGGCTTGGAGCTCACCGCCTTCATCAGCTGCTACACGACGCCCGAGTGCGACTACGGCGCGTTCGTGCAGGCACTCTCCGAACTGCCGGAGATCTGCGAAGTCCACAGCGTTGCGGGCGAGGAGAGCTTCATCTGTAAGGCCGTCACGCGCTCGACCCAACATCTCGACGATCTCCTCGGCCGCCTCAAGGCGGTTCCGGGGATGGCGCGCACCAAGACGATGATCGTCCTCTCGACGCCGTTCGAGCGCGGCGGCGTCGCGGTGAGCGTATGAAACCGCATCCGCTCGGCGCCCATCGCGTGATCGAGCCGGCGGGCGTGCTCCCGCAAGCGGCGTGGCGTCTCGATCCGCTTCCTCGCGCCTACGAGAACGAGATCCTCTGTGACGTCGAGGTGCTCAACATCGATTCGGCGTCGTTCCGGCAGATCGCCGAAGCGGAAGAGCACGATCCCGGCCGTATCGCCGCGCACGTGCAGCGCATCGTCCGCGAGCGCGGCAAACAGCATAATCCCGTAACGGGAAGCGGCGGTATGTTCATCGGCACCGTGCGCGAGATCGGCGAACGCCTTCGCCATCGTACGACCTTGGTGCCCGGCGAACGGATCGCCTCGCTCGTCTCGCTGACGCTGACGCCGCTCTCCATCGAAGAGGTCCTGCGCGTGGACGTCCCCACCGGGCGCATCTGGATTCGCGGCACGGCGATCCTCTTCGAACGCACGCTATGGGCGCGCTTGCCCGAGGACATCGACGAAAACGTCGCGCTCGCGGTCTTCGACGTCGCCGGTGCTCCCGCCCAAGCCGCACGCCTCTGCGCAACCGGACAGACCGTCGCCGTGCTGGGAGCCGACGGCAAGAGCGGGATGCTCGTCTGCGCGCAAGCCCGCAATCGCGTCGGCCCGTCGGGTCGCGTGATCGGCATCGCGCCCGATGCGCGCACCCCGGCGGCAGAGCTGTTGCGCAGCGAAGGCTACGTGGACGATTTCATCGAGGCCGACGCACGCGATCCGCTCGGCGTCCTGCACGCGATCGAGCGCGTCGCACCATCGCTCGCCGACGTGACGTTCTCGTGCGTGAACGTCCCGAGCTGCGAGATGAGCGCCATCCTCTGCACCAAGGACGGCGGCATCGTCTATTTCTTCTCGATGGCCACGTCGTTCACCGCGGCGGCTCTCGGTGCCGAGGGTGTCGCCAAAGACGTCACGATGATCGTCGGCAACGGCTATGCCGAACGCCATGCGGAGATCGCGTTGCAGACGCTTCGCGACCATCCCGCCATCCACGCGTACTTTACGCGCAGATATGCCACCCCCGCAACCGTCCTTCCGAGGTGAGATCATGATCGAAGTCGTTCACAAGAAACCACCGGTCGCCCCCGAGTACTTCGCCTACAAAGAACTCAAGCAGGGCGAGTTTTGGCGCCACATCCCCGCGTATCGCGACGTGGACGAGGCGACGTTCCTCGACCATCTGTGGCAGCAGCGCCATTCCGTCAAGACGCCGGAGGAATTGGTCGAGACGATCCGCGAGCTCGCCTCGCCGGAGTTCATCCGAGACGTCGAAGCCGGGTTTTGCCGCGCGCCGATGGCCGTGCGCGTCTCGCCGTATGCGCTGGCGTTGATCGACTGGAGCGACCCGTATGCCGACCCGATCAGGCGGCAGTTCATCCCGGTCGCCTCGACGCTGCTGCCCGACCATCCGCAACTGACGCTCGACTCGCTGCATGAGCAGGACGATTCGCCGGTTCCCGGACTCGTGCATCGCTACACCGACAAGGCGCTCTTCCTGCCGCTCAACGTCTGCCCCGTGTACTGCCGGTTCTGCACGCGGAGCTATGCGATCGGTCCCGACACCGAAGAAGTCGACAAGGTCGCGTTGGCCAAGACGCCAGCGCAGTGGCAGGCCGCGTTCCAATACATTGCCGAGCGCCCGGAGCTCGAGGACATCGTCATCTCCGGCGGCGACACGTACCAGCTCCCGCCGAAGAATCTCGAACTCATCGGCAACGCGTTGCTCGACATCCCGCACGTGCGCCGCATGCGGTTCGCCACCAAAGGTCCCGCGATCATGCCGATGAAGATTCTCACGCACCCCGAATGGGTGGACGCGCTCACGAAGATCGTCGAACGCGGGCGTTCGCTCGGCAAGGACGTCGTGCTCCACACGCACTTCAACGCGCCGGAGGAGATCACGTGGATCACCGAACGCGCGATGCGACTGCTCTTCGAGCGCGGCATCTTCGTGCGCAATCAGTCCGTCCTCATTCGCGGCGTGAACGACACGCCCGAGCGCATGCGCTTGTTGGTGAAGCGCCTGGCGCACGTCAACGTCCATCCCTACTATGTCTACATGCACGACATGGTGCGCGGCGTCGAGGAACTGCGTACGACGATCGGGACCGCGATCGAGATCGAAAAGTTCGTACGCGGAAGCACCGCGGGCTTCAACACGCCGACCTTCGTCTGCGATGCGCCCGGCGGCGGCGGCAAGCGCGACGTGCACTCGTTCGAATACTACGATCGCGAGAACGGCATCGCGGTCTATGCCGCGCCCAGCGTGAAACCCGGGAAAGCCTTCCTCTACTTCGATCCGATCGATCGGCTCGCGCCGGATGCGCAAGCGCGCTGGGCGGTCAAGGAGATTCGCGAGCAGATGATCCGCGACGCGCTGCACCGCGCGGGACTACCGGACGACGCCTTGGTTCTCGCCTAATCGCGCGTCCGAACGCGCGTAGCGGTACCGGTGCGTGTAACGACGCGCACCGGTACCGGCCCGTTCGGACGCAGCGTCACGAGGAAGCGCGGCCGGACGGGGCGTTCCCAGGCGCGAACGAACCGCAGGCAGCGCGCCAGCGTCGCCAGCACGATCGCCGCTTCGTGCAGCGCGAACTCCTCGCCGATGCATCGCCGCGCGCCGCCGCCGAACGGCACGAAGGCGAACGGCGGCGGTGCGTCGCGCAACCAGCGGTCGGGATCGAAGGACTCCGGCTGCGGATAGAGTGCGCCGGTCCGATGGAGGACCCAGGGGCAGATCATCACCGCGGTTCCCTTCCGTAACGTGTAGCCGCCGATCGTGACGTCGGCGATCGCCCGCCGCCCGATGAGCCATGCCGGAGGGAAGAGGCGCAGCGTCTCGAGGATGACGCGTTGAACGAGCGGCGCGTCGCGGGCGATCGCGTCCCGATCGAAGCCGTCGGCAAGGCCGTCCACCTGCTGGTAGAGGAGGCGCTCGACCTCCGGATGATCGGCAAGCAGGATCCACGCCCACGTCAGCAGATTCGCCGTCGTTTCATGGCCGGCGAGAAAGAGCGTGATCGCTTCATCGCGCAACTGCTTGTCGTCCACGATGCCGGCCTCGTGCTGGGCTGCGAGCAGCAACGACAGCGCATCGCCTCGGCTGCCGGCTTCTCCTCGTCGTTCCGCAATGAGCGCATAGACGATCTCGTCGAGCGTACGGCGCGCGCGGTCGAAACGCCGCATCGAGGGGAGCGGAAGGTGCTCGCGGAGGCGGCGAAACGGTCCGAATGCGGCGGGAAAGACGTGCATGAGCTGCTCCAGCGCCGCACTGACGCGCGACGCGGTTCCGCCCGCATCGCTTCCGAAGAGCGTTATCGAGGCGATGCGCAACGTCACTTCCACCATCAGCGCGTGCAGATCGACGGTCTCGCCGTCGTGCAATCGCCGTGCGAGCTCCTCGGCGGCGGCCCGCATCGCCGTTGCGTACGCAGCGATACGCTCTTTGTGGAAGGCCGGCTGAACGATGCGGCGCATCTCCCGGTGGAGCGGATCCTCGCTCGTCAGCAAGCCGTCTCCGAGCAGGCGCCGCAACGCCTCGATGCCTCGCGACTTATGAAACGCCTGCTGTTTGGTGACGAGGACCTCTTTGATCGCCGGCGGATCGTTCACCAGCACGAACCGCTGCATCGGTACGGCAAACGACGCAATGGGGCCGAAGCGGTCGCGCAGTTCGCCGAGAAAGACCGGCAGGCGCGCGAACGGCTGCAACCCGACCCGGCGCAGCGATGCGGGAAGGCTCAGGCCCGGCGGCTCACGCATGCGCATGCGCGCTGCTTCGGCGCCTGCAGGCCGTCCCGCTGCTTGCGACCAAACGCTTCGGTATGCATGGTGTGATCGGTGTACGCAGGCGAATCTGCGTCTTCTGCGGCGCGCGTCCCGGCCGCGATCCCGCCTACGTTCGCTTGGCGCGCGATGCGGCCACCGCACTCGTCACCGCGGGCTTCGGTCTCGTCTACGGCGGCGGGCGGATCGGCCTGATGGGCGCGCTCGCCGATGCCGCGCTCGCCGCCGGTGGCGAGGTCATCGGCGTCATACCCGTCTCGCTGGCGACGACCGAAGTGGCGCATCGCGGGATCACCGATCTGCGCGTCGTCGAGAGCATGCACGAGCGCAAGGCGCTCATGAACGCGCTCAGCGATGCCTTCCTCGCCTTGCCCGGCGGCTACGGCACGATGGACGAGCTCTTCGAAGCGCTCACCTGGCGGCAGCTCGGCTTCCATGAAAAGCCGGTCGTCTTACTCGACGCCAACGGCTTCTACGATCCGCTCCTCGCACAACTCGACCGTATGACCTCCGACGGTTTCGTCGCGCCGCGGATGCGCGAACTCCTGATCGTCGAACGTTCCGTCCCCGCGCTCATCGAGCGCCTGCGCTCGTGCGTCGAGCCGTACCGCGGCGTCGAAGACCAGGTAGAGTGAGGTCCGCGCGGCTCACTCGGTGAGCGCGGCGGTGACGATCCGTTCCTGCTCGACGGCGTGCGCGCCGGGATACCCCTCCGACGGACTGGCGCGATACGGGCGCCCGATGTAGTCGATGTCGAGATCGTGCGTGCGATGTTCGAGCAAGCGACGCCGCACGTATGCCCGCGCGCCCATGTTCTTGGGCTCTTCCTGGACCCAGATCAGTTTTTTGGCGTTCGGATAGGTCGCGATGACCGCATTGATCTCGTCGTACGCAAGCGGCGAGAGCATCTCGATGCGTATGATCGCGGTCTTGTGCGCGCGCGCACGGAGCTCCGATTGCACGAGATCGTAATAGATCTTGCCGGTGCAGAGCAGGATGCGCTCGACGCGGTTCTTGTCGTCCACGAGCGGATCGTCGATGACCGGACGGAAGGCACCGGCCGCCATCTCGCGCAACGAGCCGAACGAGGCTTCCAGCCGCAGTAAGGATTTCGGCGTCATCACGACCAGCGGAACCGGTTCGGGCGCCGCGGCCTGCAAGCGCAACAAGTGATAGTAGTTCGCCGCGGTGGACGGCGATGCGACGCGCAGATTTCCCTCGGCCGTCAACTGCAAGAAGCGCTCGAGGCGCGCGCTCGAGTGCTCCGGTCCCTGACCTTCGTAGCCGTGCGGCAAGAGCAACGTGAGGCGCGACGTCTGCCCCCATTTCGCCTGACCGGCGGCGATGAACTGATCGATGACGATCTGCGCGCCGTTGACGAAGTCTCCGAACTGCGCCTCCCAGAGCACGAGTGCATGCGGAACCGCGCATGCATAGCCGTATTCGAAGCCCAGGCAGGCATACTCCGACAATGGGCTGTTGTGGATCTCGAACGAAGCGCGCGCCTCGGTCACGTGGTGCAGCGGCACGTATTCCGCATTGCCGTTCACCGCATGCAGCACGGCGTGACGATGGCTGAAGGTTCCGCGCTCGGTATCCTGCCCCGTGAGGCGAACCGGGACACCCGATGCGAGCAAACTCGCAAAGGCGAGCGCTTCGCCCAATCCCCAATCGACGATGCCCTTCTCGGCGATGGCGGCCATGCGGCGTTCGAACTGTGCGGCGAGCTTCTTGTTGAGGACGAAGCCCTCGGGAACGCGCACGAGCGACTCGCTCCACGAGCGCAGGCGCTGCTCGTCCGGCGTCACGAGCGCGACCGGCGGGGGCGGTTGCGCGGACGCGATCTTCTCCAGCATGCCGGTATATCCGCGTTCCTTGACCGCGCGGTACGCCTCTTGCAGTCGTTCGGTCGCGCTCGCTACCATCGCGTCCGCTTCCTGAGGAGTCACGATGCCGCTCTCCGCCAACCGCTTGGCGAAGATCTCGCGAGCGGTCGGATGGCTCTTGATGCGCTCGTACATTTCCGGCTGGGTGTACGCCGGCTCGTCCTGCTCGTTGTGCCCGAAACGGCGGTAGCCGATGAGATCGATGATGACGTCGCGCCCGAATGCGCGGCGGAAATCGACCGCCAAGCGTACTGCGGCGATGCATGCTTCGAGATCGTCGGCATTGACGTGCACGATCGGGACATCGAAGCCTTTCGCCGGGTCGGAGGCATACCGAGTCGAGCGCGCGTCGCGCGCGTCCGTGGTAAATCCGATTTGATTGTTGGCGATGATGTGCAACGTACCGCCCGTCGCGTATCCCGGGAGCGCCTGCAGGTTGAAGACCTCGCTGACGATGCCCTGGCCGGTGAAGGCGGCATCGCCGTGAATGAGGATCGGGACCGCGCGACGCGGATCGCGCGAGGGGGCCGGCGGCGCGTGGTCGCTCTGCAAGGCGCGCGTCGTCCCTTCGACGACGGGATCGACGGCCTCGAGGTGGCTGGGGTTGTTCGCGAGCACGACGCCGATGCGCATCCCCGCGACCGTCACGTACGTCCCAGTCGCGCCGTGGTGATACTTGACGTCGCCGGTCACGTCGTCGTCGCCGACTTCGCCGCGCCGGTGCGCCGCCTCGAACTCGCCCAGAATCTCCTCGTAGGGAACGTTCACGACATGCGCGATCGTATTCAAACGACCGCGATGCGCCATGCCGATCACCGCCGTTTCCGTGCCGTCCGCAGCGAGCGCTTCGAGGATCTCCTCCAGCATCGGGATGAGCGCGTCGAGTCCTTCGACGGAGAACGTCTTCTGGCCGAGGAACGTCTTGCGAAGGAATCGTTCGAAGACCTCGACGCGCGTGAGGCGCTCGAGCAGCCGCCGCCGATGTTCGGGTGCGAGCGGCGTGCGATGGCGTCCTTCTTCGATATACTCGCGCAGCCAACGACGTTGTTCGGTATTCGAAATGTGCTCGACTTCGTAGGCGATCGTCGAGCTGTACACCTCGCGCAACCGCGGAAGCACCTCGGCGAGCGTCGCTCCCGGTACTTTCACGTTGAGCACGGACGCCGGGACGGCCGCAAGCAGCGACGGCGTGAGTCCGTAGGTGGCGGGATCGAGTTTCGGATCGCCGGGCGGCGCCGCGCCGAGAGGGTCGAGCCGTGCGGCGAGATGCCCGTGTGTGCGGTATCCGGAGACGATGGCCATGCCGCAGGCGACCGCACGCAAGAGTTCGTCGGACGGCGCGACTGCCGCGGGAGCGGCCGCAGCCGCGAGCGAGGGAAGAGGCCCGGCCTCGAAGACCGGCGGCGGACCAGCGCGCAGGCCGAGCGCTGCGAAGACCTCTTCGTAAAAGCCGTCGGCACCCTGCAGTAACTGCTCGACGCGACGCAGGAACTCTCCCGACTGCGCGCCTTGAATGACGCGATGATCGTAGGTCGAGGTGATCTGCATCACCTTGCCGATCCCGAGCGCGCGTAACGTCTCCGCGGGGACGCGCGCAAACCCGGGCGGATAGCCGATCGCCCCCGTCGCGATGATCGCGCCCTGCCCGGCGAGCAGGCGCGGTACGCTCGCGGTCGTGCCGATGCCGCCGGGGTTGGTGAGCGTGAAGGATGCGCCTTGCAGATCGTCGGCGTTCAGTTTGTTGTCGCGCGCGCGCGCGACGAGATCGTCGTAGCGTGCAAGGAACGACGCGAAATCGACCTCGGCGGCATGCTTCACCACCGGCACGACGAGGAAGCGCGATCCGTCCTTGCGCTGCGCATCGACGGCAAGGCCGAGATGGATGCCGGGCTCTACGCGGACCGGTACCTCGCCGTCGCGGCGGAACGAATGCGTGATGAACGGCATCTCGCGCGCGGCGCGTACGAGCGCGTACGCGATCAGGTGCGTGAACGAGACCTTCTGCGTCCGTCCCGCCGCCTTCAGCGCCGCGTTCAATTCGGCGCGACGCGCATCGAGGACGTCCACCGGAATGGTGCGGAAGCTCGTCGCCGTCGGAACGCTCAAACTCGCTTCCATGTATCCGGCGAGCGCCGCGGCCGGGCCGCGGAGCGGCGTCACACGTGCCTCGGGCGAGAGCGGCGGCAGCGACGCCTCGACCGCGACGCCCCCGCGAGCGGTACGTGCGCGATCGCGTTGTGCAAGCACGTCGGCGCGCGTGATCAGGCCGTCGGGGCCGCTCCCGTGCACGCGCGTGAGATCGAGGTCGAGCTTACGCGCGATGCGGCGCGCCTGCGGCGTCGCGCGCACCTCTGCGGCACGTGCGGGAGCTTGCGTCGGCGACTGCGGCGTCGGGTGCGCCGGGGCGGTCTCCGCCTGCGAGGGAGCGCCGCTCTCGGGTCGCGCGACCGACGCGCCGGCGAGCAGCTCCACGAGCGGAGTTCCGACCGCGACGGTCGCCCCCTCCTCGGCCAGCAGCCGCCCCACGACGCCGTCGGCGGGCGCCGGCACTTCGACGTCCACCTTGTCGGTCGTGACCTCGACGAGGGTCTCGCCTTGGCGGACGCGCTCACCCGGGCGCTTGCGGAAGGCGACGATCGTGCCCTCGGTCACCGACTCGCCCATCTCCGGCATCGCCACCACGGTCGGCTCGATCGCAGCACCGGCGCCACTTGCAGTGCCAACGCCGTTCCCGGATACGACCACGCCCGACCCGTCGCCGTTCGATTCGGCCGCAGGCGTCGCCGCGGTGTCGATCTCGGCCAAGACCGCGCCGACCGGCACCGTCTCCCCTTCGCGAGCACGGATGCGCACGAGCACACCCGAGGCCGGCGCCGGCACCTCGACGTCGACCTTGTCGGTCGTGACGTCGACCAGCGGCTCGCCTTCCCGAACGACCGCGCCGGGTTTCTTGCGGAACTCGACGACCGTGCCCTCGGTCACCGACTCGCCCATCGCGGGAAGGGTGACTTCGACCAGCGTCTCGGCTGCCACGCGCTCTGACTCCGTCCTCGGGGAGAATGGTAAGGATTACCCGCCCATTTTATCCCCGAAGCCTGCCGGCGCCTACGACCGCGGCCACACGGGCGCCGAAGGCGGCGTACCGAGGCCTAGAGATGCACCGCATGCGCGATCGCCAGCGCGCTCGTCGCGATCACGGCCCAGAGGATTGCACCCAGCACGAGCGGCCGCACCCCCGTCGCACGAATGCGCGCGTACTCGGCGTTCAATCCCACGCCGGCAAGGGCCACCGCAATCGAAAACAACGCAAGCGATCGCAACGGTGCATGCCACGCGTGCGGAATCACGCCCATGCTGTTCAGCGCGGCCGCCGCGACGAACCAGAGCACGAACCACGGCACGATCTCGGCCCAATGGACCGCGCGCTCGCCGCGTAGGGCGAAGGCGCGCTTGCCCGCATAAAAGCCCACGAGTGGGACGATCAGCGTCGTGCGCGTCAACTTCACGATCACCGCGTAGGCGCCGGCCGCACCGCCGTACGCGAAGGCGGCCGCGACGACCGACGAGGTATCGTTGATCGCGGTCCCGGCCCACAGGCCGAACGCCTGCTGCGAGAGATGCAAGACGTGGCCGAGCGGCGGAAAGACGAACACCGCCACGACGTTGAAGAGGAAGACCGCCGCCAGCGCATAGGCGACATCGGCTTGCGGTGCGTCGATCGCACCCGCGAGCGCCGCGATCGCGGACCCGCCGCAGATCGCCGTCCCGACGCCGAGCAGTCGCCGTAGATCGCGGTCGATGCCCAACGCCTTTCCGACGAAAAAGGCGGCGATCAACACGAGGACGAGCGTCGCGAGCATCACGGGAAGCGATTGGAGGCCGCCGTGAACGAGTTGCGCTACGCCCAACTGCGTGCCGAGGAGAACGACGGAGATCTGCAGCAGCGATTTCGCCGCGAAGCGAACTCCCGGTTGCAGCGATGCACCCGCGCGCGCACTGCCGCAACGACCAATCCGAGCACGATCGCGACGACCGGCGCACCGACGACCGGGAACCGATCCCCGATCACGGTGGCGATCAGTGCGATGACGAGCGCCAGACCCAACCCGGGGATGAGCGAGGCCACCGCCGCACCCGCGCTGCGCGGCGTCAACGAGAATCGCATCGGTCGCCTTCGTTCGCTAGAAGAATCCGGCGGGTTCGGGCGGGAAGCCGATCATACGATCCGGGTCGAAATGCGGCCGCGCGTGCTGCAGCACGTACGCCGCGACGTCGTACGCCTGCTGATCGGTGAGCGTCCCCGGCGCATTGGCCGGCATGTTGTAGCGCACGAACCCCGCCATCAGGACCAACTTGTGCATGCCCGCGCCGTCGTTGAACGACGCAGGGCCCCACAGCGGCGGGTAGGTTGTGCCCACGCCGGCACCGTTCGCCTGATGGCAGACGGAACAGCGTTGCGCATAGAGGACCGCTCCGCGCGCCGGGTCCGGCGCGGCAGGCGGAGAGAAGCGCGCGATACGCAAGGCTGGGTCCGGCTTAGTCCAGAGCGGCGCTTTCCGAGAGATCCACGCGATGTACGCGACGATCGCCGTCATCGTGCGGCTCGTGTACGGCGGCGGCGTGCCGTTTTCGCTGCGCAGGAAGCATTCCGCGATGCGATCCTGGAGCGTGATGACGCGATGCGCGCGCTTACTCCACTGCGGAAAGTTCCCGTAGATACCCGCCAAGTTGCCGCCCTTGGGAACGAGCCCCCCGGCGACGTGACACGCACTACACGAGATGCGAGCGCCGACGTACTTGGCCGCATAGCGCGGGGTATCCATGATTACGTCGTGCCCGTAGCGAATGAGCGCGCCGACCTCTCCGGCGGGAAGATCGCGTGGATCGTAGAGCGCACGCTCCTCGGTCGGTGCTGCGGTTCCCGCGCTACCCGAGGATGTTCCGCCGGAGGCGGTGCCGTGCGCACCGCATCCGGCGAACAGGACGGCCAGAACGGCTGCCGCAGCAGCCGCGCGCGTCGATCGCATCGTCGTCGTCTCCTATGCGAAGGTCGGCGTGATGTACGTGTAGTGGTACCGCGCTTGCAGCACCGCGATCGTCGCCACCATCGACGGAACCACGATCGTGCCCGGGATCAAATGCGTGAGGATGTCGTCGGCTACTTGCTGCGGCGTCATGCCGGCCGGCGCCGCTCCTTTGGCGACCAGCGCGCGCGATTGTTCCTCGACGGCGGTGTGGCACGTGAGGAAGACGACGCCTCGCTTCTGCAACATCTCGATCGAGGTGTCTTGATACATGCCGTGCTCGTCGTCGGGATCGGCGGACGGATCGTACGGCGCTTTCGCCTTGAGAAAGACGTTGGTCTCGACGGGTTTGCCGGCCGCGTCGGTCGCTTTGAAGAACATCCCGATATGATATTTCTCCCAGATATAGTCGCTGTAGTTGTAGATGCTCGAGGGGCCGTGCACCGCGGCGACCAGCGCGATGCGATTCGCGGGATAGCCGAACCCGAAATGCAGGCCGTTGAGCGCGTTCTTGATGTTGGCGAGTAGAATCGGGTGGAAGGCGACCGCCTCCCAGAGTTGCCGAATCTCGGCCGGACGACCGACAGCCCGTGCGAACGCCGCTTCGTCGAAATCACTCCGCCGTTCGACCAAGTGCGTCCCGCCGGGAACGGCCTGAGCCGCGCGAACGGCGGCGGGGCCGAGCGCGGCGAGCGATGCGGATGCTGCCAGGAATGCGGTGCGTTTCATACGTCGTTCCTCCTCGATCAAGCGCGGTGACTGCGAGATCATGATCCGGGCATCTGCGGACTGCCGAATCCGTACGATGCGTAGATGGCCCGTGCCGTCGGGCTTGCGATGAAGCGGACGAACGCGCGCGCGAGGGCGGCATGCGGTGCATGGGCGGCAACCGCCGCCTGATAGACGGCACGCTCGTTGTCGGCGGGCGGAATGCGCACGACGCCGATGCGATGCGTCAGGCGCGCTTGCCAGAGCGCTTCGGAGATCCAGACCGGTCCCGCATCGGACCGGCCGTCCAAGATGCGCATCGGCGTCTGGCGGTGGTGGATCTTGGTGAGCACGGTCGTTCCGTTCGCAACCTTCGTCACCATGATGGTATGCACCAGCGCCTCACCGCCGGTCTTGCGATAGGCGGCCTCGATCTGGCGCGCGATGCCTTCCCATGCGGGATTGGGCATCGAGACGCGGACGTCGGGTCGTCCCAGATCGCGCAGCGACGTGATGTGCTTCGGGTTGCCGGCCGCGACCATGATCGCCAGCACGTTGGTGGCGTAGCTCACCGGCGGCCCGATCACCGCTCCGGCGGCGATCTCTTCGGCCATGCGCTTCTTGCCAGCGAGATAGACGTCCGGCGGGTCGGCGACGACGAGATTCCCGATGCGGATCCCGCCCGCCGCCATTTGTTTGGCGAGAATACCGGGCGGCAGCGTCTCGTAGAAGACCCTGGTCACGCCGGGATGCTCGCGTTCGAACGCCGCGATCAGCCGCGGCATCACCATGTACTGGTTTCCGGCGGCAAAGATGACCAGTTGCGCGCCGGCGGGATTTCCGTGCAGGTCCGGGACGTCGTCCACGCCGGGCACCGTGAAGTCGTACGGCCCTGCGGCCCGAGCCACGCCTGCCAGCAGGCCGCAGGCCAGCAGAGCGGCCAAGATCGTGCGAAGCCTCATGCTTCGACCCTACCGCTCGCCTCCCGATAAGTCAAATAAGACTTTCATGCCATAGGTCAAAGTTTATCTTATGTCAATCACGCTGACCCAACTGCGCGCCCTCGAAGCGGTCGCGCGGACCGGCAGTTTCGGTGCGGCCGCCCGCGAGCTCGGCATCACGCAACCTGCGGTGAGCCAGCAGCTCGCCGCTCTCCAGCGAGCCCTCGGGGTCGTGCTCTTCGAGCGGCTGCGCAATCGGCCGCAGCTGAGCGAGGCGGGGCGCTTCGTCCTGGAACGCGCGCTCCCGGTGGTGCGAGATGCCGACCACTTCGAGCGCGACGTACGCGAATATGCCGGCGCACAGGCCGGGACGCTCCACATCGGCGCGACGCAGACGATCGGCACCTACCGCATCGCGCCGTTCCTCGCGCGATTTCTCGCGGCACGACCGCACGTGCGGCCGCGCATCGAGATCGGCAATACGCGCAGCATCGCCGCACGCATCGAGAGCGGCGAGATCACACTCGGGCTCGTGGAAGGCCCCATCGACGGACTGCCGCTGGAAGCCGTACCGTTCGGCGGCGATCGACTGGTACTCGTCTTGCACCCCGCCCATCGCTTGGCGGGCCTGCGCGTGGTGCGCGCCCGCGATCTCGCGTGCGAGCCGTTCGTCAGCCGCGAGTCCGGTTCGGGAACACGCGACTATGGCTACGAAGCGTTGCTTGCCGCAGGCATCTCCGCACCGGTCGTCTTGGAGTTGCCGACCGCAGAAGCGATCCTGCACGCGGTCGAGGCCGGGATCGGCGTTGCGCTCCTCTCCGAGCTCGCCGTGCGCCGTGCGGTGGACGACGGTGCGGTTCGTGCGCTACGCATCCGCGACTTGCCGCTCGAGCGGTCGTTCCGCGCGCTCTATCGCCGTGATCTCTCCTTACCGCCGCTGGCCTCGGCCTTTCTCGACGCCCTGCGTTCCTCCTGACGCCGCTCAGGTCGGCATCCGCGTTACCAAGACGTCGATGTCGGACGACCCGGCATTCCGCACGAAGGTGATGTGCACGCGCTGATTTCCCCACGCAAAACGAAACGTATAGTCGAAGTTCACGATGCCGCCCTTCTCCTTGGCGGCCAACTCTTTGAAGCGCCCTTCGAAATCGGGATTGGCGGTGCAGGGCGCGACGTCGGTGAAAAAGTTCTTGCCCAATTGATACCGCTGCTCCAGGCGCGCCAACTCCGCTTCCGTTTTGTTGTAGCGCTTGATGGTCCCGTCCAAACCCAAGGTGATCACACCGAATGGCAACTCATCGAGCTCGCGCTCGGTCATCTGCTGTACGCGATCGGTAAAGGCACCGACATCCATGCTTGCCTCCTCGTCTCGGCTGCTGGGATCCGTGAACGTTGTCTTCTATGACCGTCCCCGCCCGCAGCCGGTTGCACGACGCGTCCCACCAATCGTCGTGAAGGACGCGGCGTCGAAGCGAGGGAAGAAATCGAGCGAACGCTCTCGGAGATTTTCTCGGGAGACGCATGCCGTCGGGATCCCGTCCTCGCGCGCCGAATCGTTGGGGGAGATACGAGCCATGCCGAGCGCCGTTTGGGTTCTTCTCGTCTTCGTCGCCGGCGCCGTGATCGGCGGGGCGGTCGTTTGGTACATCGAGCGAACGCGACGGCATATCGTCACGACCGAGCTGGAACGCGCGCGCACCGCGCTCCTCGAAACGCAGCACGACCTCATGCAACAGCAGCTGCGGTTGCAGAGCGAGACGCTGCGCGCCCAATCCGACCAACTGATGGCCTTGGCTTCCGAGCGATTCACCGGTGAACAAACACGTATCGAAGCGACGCTCGCCGCGCTGGTGGGCCCGATACGCGAGAAGATCGTCGCCTTCGACGCACTCCTCAAGGAGCTCGAGAGTAAACGCATCGATGCCTATGCGAAACTCGAGCAGAAGGTCGAGCACATCGCCCAGCGAGAGCTCGAGTTGCAAGCCGTCGCGTCCGCGCTGCAAGCCAATACCGGCAAGCTCGTGGAGGCGCTCCGCAATCCCGGCGTCCGCGGGCGATGGGGGGAGATGCAGCTCCGCCGCGTCGTCGAGTTGGCCGGGATGCTCGAGCACGTGGATTTCGAAGAACAAGAGGCTGTTGCCGGGGGGCGACCGGATCTCACCGTGCATCTCGACGACGGCCACGTCGTCTTCGTCGACGCGAAGGTCCCGCTCGACGACTACCTCGCCGCCCTCGAAGCTGCGGACGAACGGCTCCGCCGCGACTGCTTCAAACGGTATGCGAAGGCGATCCGCGAGCACGTCGATGCGCTGGCGGGGAAGGAGTACCACAAGCGCGACGGTGCGGCCCCGTTCACCGTGCTCTTCGTTCCCGGCGAAGCCTTCCTGAGCGCCGCGTTCATCGAAGATCCGCAGCTCATCGACGATGCGGCGACCAAGGGCGTCTTCGTGGCGGGCCCGCTCTCGCTCCTCGCACTCTTGAAAGCGTATGCCGTCGGCTGGCGGCGACGCGTGCAAGAGGAGAACGTGAAGCAGATCGCCGCGCAGGCGCACGAGCTCTACTCGCGGATCCAAACGTTCGTCGGCCACATCCAGGCCGTCGGCAACGCTCTCCGCTCTGCCGTGAACGCCTTCAACAAAGCCGTCGGTTCGTATCAGGAGCGCGTCGAACCGGCCGGACGTAGAGTCGCGGAGCAGGCGTCGTTCGCGTCCAAGGAGTTGCCGCAGCTCGCAGAGATCGCGCTCGCTCCTCGTGTGTTCGCCGACGACGGGGGAGCGATTCAGGCAGCGGACTGAACTGCTAGCGGCGCGTCCCTCCGGCTCCCGTGTGATCCGCCTTCCAGCGCTCCAGCGCGGCCAGCGTGTTGGCGACGTGTCGGCTGGGGTCCAAATTCGTGTACGTATCGATGATCGTTCCGTCCGGAGCGATGACGTAGGACGTCCGGTTCGCATATTTCGGATTCTGCGGCAGAACGGCGTCGTAGGACTTGGCGATCGCCAGCGTCGGGTCGGCCGCGACCGGGAACTTCTTGCGGCAGGCGCTGACGGAGAATCGGTTCAGCGTCGCGATGGTGTCGTGCGAGACGCCGATCACCGTTGCACCGAGCTCCCGATACTTGCCGATCGCGGCGGCGAAATCGTGCGCCTCGATCGTGCAGCCCGGCGTGAAGGCGGCCGGGTAAAAGTAGAGCACCACGGGACCGTTCTTCAGCGCATCGGCCAGTGAAAAGGTGAAGACCTTGCCGCCGAGCGAGGCCTGTGCGGTGAAGAGCGGCGCCTTTGCGCCGACCGGAAGGGCGGCACCCGCGGGAAGACCGGTCGCCAGCACCGCCGCCGCCAAAAGGGGAATCACGCGTCGAATCATCTCGGCTTCCTCCTTACCTCGCTCGTGCTTTGCGCACGAATCCGAGGCTCCTTCGGAAAACGCCGTTCGCTCGCCGCGAGTTCGCACCGTCCCGGCGAGCCTTCGCACGCTCCGACACTGGCGAACGTCGGCGCCGGGGCGGGTGCCTTACAAGCCCATGAGGCGGGCGAGGAGCACGCGCTGCACCTCGTTGGTGCCTTCGCCGATCTCGTTGATCTTCTGATCGCGATACATGCGCGAGACCGGATACTCGTCCATGAAGCCGTAGCCGCCGTGGATCTGCACCGCCTCGTTGACGACGCGACGCGACACCTCCGCTGCATAGAGCTTGGCCATGCTCGCGCTGCGGATGAAATCACGCCCCTGATCCTTCTCCCATGCGGCCTTGAGGACCATCAACGTCGCGTGCTCGATCTCGCAGAGCATGTCCACCAGCTTGAACTGGATCGCTTGGAAGCGCGAGATCGGCTGGCCGAAGGCGTGCCGTTGCTTCGCATACGCGAGTGCTTCGTCGTAGGCGCCCATCGCGAGACCGACCGAGAGCGCCGCGACCGAGATGCGCCCGCCGTCGAGCACCGTAAAGAACTGCCGCAGGCCGGCGCCGCGCTCGCCGAGCAGATTCTCGGCGGGCACCGTTGCGTCCACGAACGAGAGCTCGCGCGTGTCCGACGCGCGCCACCCCATCTTCCGATACTTCTTGCTGCGGGTGAACCCGGGGGTTTCCTGCGGGACGATGATGTTACTGATCTCGGGCTTCCCGTCGGGGCGCGTTCCCGTCACCGCGGTGATCGTCGTACCGCCGGTGATCTCCGTTCCGCTATTGGTGATGAACGCCTTGGTGCCGTTGATGACCCACGTGCCGTCGCGCAGCTCGGCGCGCGTGCGGCAGTTCGCAGCATCGCTGCCAGCCTCGGGTTCGGTGAGGCCGAATCCCCAGAGCATCTTCCCTTGCGCGAGTGGAATCAGGTATCGCTGCTTCTGCTCTTCGGTGCCGAAGAGGTAGAACGGCGTGGCGCCCAGCGAGACGTGCGCCGCCAGCGTAATCGCCGTGGACGCATCGACGCGCGCGATCTCCATCACCGCGAGCGCGTAACTGACCGTGTCGGCACCTGCTCCGCCGTAGCGCTCGGGAAACGGCAACCCCATGAACCCGAGCTCCGCCATCTTTGCCACGAGGTCGTACGGAAAGGATGCGGTGCGGTCCATCTCCTCGGCACGCGGGCGCACCTCTCCCTCTGCGAACTCGCGCGCCAGCGCCCGAACGGCTTTCTGCTCGTCGGTGAGATCGAAATCCATAGCCCGGAGGTATAGCGTGCCCGCTCCGGAAAAACCCTCTTTGCCGATGATCTCGCTGCGCGGCGTGACCCTCACCTACCCCAACGGGGTCCGAGCCCTGGACGAGGTCTCCTTGGAGATCGCCAAGGGTGAGTTCGTCTTTCTCGTGGGCTCCTCCGGGACCGGAAAGTCGAGCCTGCTGCGCCTGCTCTACCGAGAAGTCGTCCCCGATACGGGCGAAGTCGTGGTGGACGGCATCCGCGTCGATCGCCTCCGTCGCAATCGCGTTCCGGCGCTCCGGCGCCATCTCGGCATCGTCTTCCAAGATTTCAAGCTCCTCCCCGACAAGACGGTCTGGGAGAACGTCGCGTTCGCCCTGCACGTCACCGGCGCGCACAGCCGCGACGTGATGCGTCAGGTCCCGCGGACGCTCGACCTCGTCGGCCTCGCGCACAAGAGCCGCATGTATCCCGGCGAGCTCTCAGGCGGCGAGCAGCAGCGCGCCGCCATCGCACGCGCGCTGGTGAACAATCCGAAGCTCTTGCTCTGCGACGAGCCGACCGGCAATCTCGACCCGGAAGCGACGACCGGCATCATGGAGTTGCTGCAACGCATCAACATGAAGGGGACGACGGTGCTCGTCGCCACGCACAACCAGGCGGTCGTGGATCGCATGCGCAGGCGCGTGGTACGCCTGGACCGCGGCCGCGTCGTCTCCGATGAAGAACGAGGGTTCTACCATGCCGGACTGGGGGAAAGTCAAGTTCTTTCTGGGTGAGGTCGCTCGCAGCTTCACCCGGAACACCGGAATGCAGGTCACGGCGATCGTCACGGTCGCCGTGACCATAGCGCTGCTCGGCACGTTCTTGTGGACGCAGGCGGTCCTGGCGCGTTTCGGCGCCGATCTCTTGCGCCAGGTCGAGATCTCGGTCTACATGCGCGACGATGCGACACCCGCCCAAGAAGCAGCCCTCCGCGCGATGCTCGCCCGCGATGCGCGCGTGGCCATGGTACGCTTCATCCCGAAGAAAGAGGGGCTGGCCGAGCTCGAGCGCCGCACGCGCGGCATCCTCGATTTTTCGATCCTCACGCAGAACCCGCTCCCCGATAAGCTGCGCGTGCGCGTGCCTGATGCCGGGCAGATTCCGGCGGTCGCGCGCGAGATTCGCGCGATGCCGGGCGTCGCCAAGGTGGTCTACGGCCGGACGGTGCTCGTCCGCCTCCTGCAGTTGGGAACCGTCGCACATCGTGTCGCCCTGCTCGTTCTCGCCGTCTTCATCCTCGTCGCCGGGATCGTCATCTCCAACACGATCCGCCTGACGATCTTCGCGCGGCGGCGTGAGATCGGGATCATGCAGTTGGTCGGCGCAACGGGCACCTACGTGCGCTTGCCGTTCGTCTGCGAAGGTCTCCTCGACGGCGTTCTGGGCGCGGCGCTCGCCGTGCTCCTCCTGGCCATCGCGAAGATGCTGCTCTGGCCGCGGTTGCTTGTAGCGCTCCCGTGGGTGCCGATCGCAGCGTCGCCTCTGCGCGCGAGCGTCTTGGCCGGCGATTTGATCGCCGCCGGCGCTTTGCTCGGGACGATCGCCTCCTGGATCTCCGTCAACCGCTATCTCGAAGTGTGAGGAGCGGGAGCGTGGCTCCGCAGGTACGCGGCGACCCGGTGCTCGACGCGGTCTTCGCCGTAGTCACCGAGGGCCTCGTGCTCCTCGACGCGAGCGGCACCGTGGTACGCTGGAACGCCGCCGCCGCGGAGATCACCGGCATTCCCGCCGAGCGCGCGCTCGGGCATTCCTTTGCGGCGCTGCTGCCGGTCGAAGGCGATGTCCTCCGCGACGCCACGACGCCCTATGCGATCTCGCTGCGACGACCGCCCGACGACCGCCTCATTCGCGCGACCGTCTGCTCGATCGCGCATGCGGGCGAGAAGAGGCTGCTGCTTGCCCTCGGCCCGGAACGCCGCTATGCGGAGATCGAGCGCCTCAAAGATCGCCTGGTCGGAACGCTCTCGCACGAATTGAAGACGCCGCTGGCGGCGATCAAGGCGTACGTCGCGACGCTCCGCGCCAACCCCGAGCTCTACGAAGAGCAGCGTGATGAATACCTGGCCGTCATCGAGGAGCAAGCAGATCGCCTCCACCACACCGTCGAGGACCTCTTGCTGGTCTCGCGCGTCGATGCCGGCCTCCTTCCCGTGCGCCGCATGCCCGTCGCGCTCGACGCGTTGCTCGATACCGTCTTCGGCGCACTATCCGTCGATCTGCAACGGCACCGCATCGAGCGCCGAACGGCGGGCGTACGACTGTGGGGCGATCCGGAGCTCCTCCGTCAGGCGCTCTACCATCTGCTCGACAACGCCCTGAAGTTCTCTCCCGGCGGCGGCACGATCCGCATCACGGCGAGCGAAGAGGCAGCGCACTCGTGGGTGAGCGTCTCAGACGAAGGGATCGGCATCGAAGCCGAACATCTCCCCTATATCTTCGATCGCTTCTACCGCGCCGAGGACGCGCTCACCGCCGACACCGGAGGCAACGGCTTGGGCCTCTATCTGGTGCGGGAGATTGCGCGCGCGCACGGCGGCGGTGTCGAGGTTCTCTCGCAGCCCAGGCACGGCAGCACCTTCACGTTACGCCTGCCGCGCGGAAACGACTGACGATGGAACGGGAAGGCGCCGGACATCGGATCCTCGTCGTGGACGACGATCGCAACCTCCGCAAGATCATCGGTACCAACTTGGAGATCCACGGCTATGCGGTCGAGACCGCCGCGGACGGCGAAGAGGCGCTGCGCGCCGTCGAGACGTCGCCGCCCGACCTCATCCTCCTCGATCTCATGATGCCGAAGATGGACGGCTATGAAGTAGCGCGTCGGATCCGCAGTCATGCCAACCCGACCATCCGCGCCGTGCCGATCATCATGCTCACCGCGAAGGGTGAGGATGAGGACAAGCTTCGCGGCTTCGAAGCCGGTGCCGACGACTACGTCACCAAACCGTTCGGCCCGAAGGAACTGCTCGCGCGGGTCCGCGCGAAACTGCAGCGCGTCACGATCGATTCGTCCCTCTCTCCGCTGACGCGCCTCCCGGGCAATCTGGCGATCGAGGCCGAACTTCGCCGCCGCATCGGGCGCGGGGAGGATTTCGCCGTCCTCTATCTCGACCTCGACAACTTCAAGGCCTTCAACGACGTCTATGGGTTCGGCCACGGCGACGAAGCGATCAAGATCCTCGCCCGTCTCTCGCAGGATGCCGTTCGCCGCCATGGTCTTCCGAGCGACTTCGTGGGTCACATCGGGGGTGACGACTTCATCGTGGTCACGCATCCCGAACGCGCCGAAGAGATCGCGCGCGACCTGATCGAGCACTTCGACCGCGAGATCCGCACGCTCTACACCGAGCGCGACCTCAAGCAAGGGTTCATCGAGACGCGCGACCGGCGCGGGTCGCTCAATCGCTTTCCCATCATGTCGCTCTCCATCGCCATCGTCTCCACCGAACACCGCAAGCTCACCGACTACGCGCAGATCGGCGAGATCGCCGCCGATCTCAAGCGGTACGCCAAGTCTCTCCCCGGTTCCGTGTACGTCAAGGACAAACGCCGATCGTGATTCGCCGAGTTGCTCTTTTCATACTGGCGATCTGCTGGCTGGCACGACCCGCCGCTTTCGCCTCGACGTTGCAGCAGCGCATCGAGCAAGAGCGCCGCAAGGCGGCGCTGATCCAGCAACGGTTGCAACAAAAACGACGCGAGCTCCACGCCGCGACGCTCCACGTCGGCGATCTGCGCGCGCAACTGCAGCAGACGACGGATGCGATCGCCCAGGTGCAAACTCGGCTCGGCATGATCGAAGCGCGCGAGCGTTCCATCCGCGCCAAGCTCGCGTGGAATACGCTGCAGCTGCGTGCCGCGCAACGCTCGCTCGCGCTCCAGGATCGGCTCTACAAGCAACGCCTGGTCGGAATCTACGAGGGCGGCGATCTCGGCTACCTGGCGGTGCTGCTTTCCGCGACCTCGTTCGCGGATTTCGTCGAGCGCTGGGAAGACCTCCGGTTGGTGATCTCCGCGGACCAGCGGACGGTCGCCGAGCGCCGTGCCGCAGCACGAAAAGTCGCCGCGATGCAACGGTCCCTGGAGCGCACGCAGTACGATTTGGAGCGCCAGCAGCAGGCACAACAAGAGGCCGAAAATCAGCTCGATACCCTCGCGCAGGAGCGCCGGAATCTCGTCGCTCTCGCCGATGCCCAGCGCCGCGCCGTCGCCGTCCAGGTCGCCAACATGGAAGACATCTCGGCGGCGGAGGAGGCGCGATTGGAAGCGCTCATTCGCGAGCGCCAGGCGGAGCTCGCCGCACAGGAGCGCGCGCGACGTGCCGCCGCAGGGATCGCCGGCACGATTCCGCCGCAACGGAGCGGCGCACCGTCGCACCTCGACTGGCCGGTCACCGGAACGATCACCTCGCCGTTCGGGTGGCGCCAGAACCCGTTCGGCGGCGGGCCCGAGTTTCACCCGGGGCTCGACATCGCCGCGCCGATGGGGACGACGGTCACCGCCGCCGCATCGGGCACCGTCATCATGGCGCAGTGGTACGGCGGGTACGGCAATTACATTCTGATCGACAACGGCGGCGGTATCTCGACCGGCTACGGGCACCTCTCGGCCATCTACGTGACGGTCGGTCAATACGTGCAACAAGGTCAGGCGATCGGCGCCGTGGGCTCGACCGGCTACTCGACGGGGCCACATCTCCATTTCGAAGTGCGCTTGAACGGCAAGCCCGTCGATCCGACCCCTTGGCTGCACTGAGCGCCGGCGAACACGCTTCAAGGGCCGTCTCGCCGGAAGACCGAAGGAGCGCGGGAATGCGTTCGTCCCTCCGATCCATCGCGATGTCGCTCGCGGTAGCGGCACCGCTGCTCGCCGTCGCGGTAATCGTCGCCGCATACGTGCATCAGCGCGTCCTCCCCGTCGGTGCGGCGCGACTCGCACCGACCACGTCGGCTGGCGAGCGCCGCATCGCCTGGGCCTATGCGACGCTCGAGCGCTACTACTACAAGCCGCTGGATCCGGTCGCCGTCGAGCGCAGCGAACGAGCGGCGTTGCTCGCACTCGTGCGCACGCGCGTCCATACGGCCACGCTTCCGGCGATCCCGAGCGGCGACCCACCCGACGTCGTCGCATCCCTGGAACGCCAACTGGCGGATGCCGAACGCAGCTACGGCGCAGCCCTCGGTCCAGGCGGCGATCAGCGTCTGGCCGATGCGGCGTTGCGCGGCATCATGGCGGCGCAGCACGATCCGTACACGGTTTACCTATCACCGGCCGAGTATCGCGGCCTCAACGAGATGATTGACGGAGGCGACTTCGGCGGAATCGGCGTCTACATCGAACCGTGGCATGACGGGATCGTCGTCCAGCCGATTGCAGCATCGCCTGCAGCGCGTGCGGGAATCAAGCCGGGAGACATCATCGAGCGTGTCAACGGCGTCTCCGTGCACGGGCTCTCGTTGGAACGCGTCAAGCAGTTGATTCGCGGCGCACCGGGGACGCTGGTACGGCTCACCGTCCATCCCTTCGATCGCCCGCGTGCGGTACGCACGGTAGCCATCGTCCGCGAGATCATCCACGTCCCGACGGTCTATGCGGAGATGACGCACGGGTACGATTACATCCGCTTGGCGGATTTCGGCGAGACCTCTCCGCAAGAGGTGCGGCGCGCTCTGCTCGACGGCATACACCGGCACGCGAAAGGCTTCATCCTCGACCTGCGCGACGACGGCGGCGGCTTGCTCTCGGCGGCGGTCCAGATCTCGAGTTACTTCATTCCCCACGGTCCGATCGTCTCGACGATCACGCGTGACGGGAGTCGCGAGGTCGAAGAGGCGACCGGTACCGCCATCGGCGGGCTCCACCCATTGGTCGTCCTCGTCAACGGCTACACCGCGAGTGCATCGGAGATCACCTCAGGCGCAATCCAGGATTACCACGCGGGAACGATCGTCGGAACACGCACGTTCGGAAAGGGTGTCGTCCAATCGCTCTTTCCGCTCCCGGGAGGCGGTGCCTTGAAGATCACCATCGCCCGCTACCTCACGCCGTCGGGGCGCTCGATCCAACACCACGGGATCGAACCCGACGTCGTCGTCCCGCAGAGTCCGGATCCCGCGCTCTTCGGAACGCCGCGTGATCGGCAACTCGCGGTCGCCGAGCGCATCCTCGCGCGTGCCTCCGCCGGAGATCCTCGCTGATGCGCAGGCAGATCCTCGTCGTTCTGGCTGCGGCGTTCCTCGTCGTCGCCGGGGTTCCGGCCGCGGGCACGCCGTCGGAGCCAGCCGCCGTCCGCCTTCCGGCCGTCGACGCCGGCGAGATCACGACGAGCTACGACGATCTCGTGCAGCACTTCTACAAGCGCCTACCGCCGCAGACGATCGTGGACGGCGCTCGCGACGGTCTCCTCCGCGCGCTCGCTCGTGCGGGAATCCGCGACGCGCATCTCCCGCCGCTGCGCGCCGGCGAGACCGACCAGCAGACCGCCGCCGTGCTCGAAGCCGCGGTCCGCGACGCGCTCGTGCAAGCCCACGGAAGACTCTCGCCTCGTTCGTTGAGTTACGCAGCGATCGGCGGAATGATGGCATCGGCACGCGACCGCTGGACGGTCTTTCTCACGCCGAAGGAATACGCGGCCCTCAACAAAGGCCTCGACGGCGGCCACTTCGGCGGAATCGGTGTCGTCATCCAGATCGACGACGCGACCAAATACATTGCGATCAGCAACGTCATTCCCAACGGGCCGGCGGACAAGGCCGGGCTGCAGCAGAACGATCTTATCACCGCGATCGACGGCGTCTCGACGCGCGGCATGTCGCTCCCGCAAGCCAGCGCCAAGCTCCGCGGAAAAGCGGGAACGGTCGTGCGCCTCACGATCGAACGCGACGGCCGCCTCCTCGCCTCGCCGGTCTTGATCGTTCGCGCCGAGATTCCCGAGTTGAGCGTCTTCGAGAAGATGCTTCCCGGCGACATCGGGTACGTCGAGATCACCGTCTTCGGTCGCGACACGGGGGATGAGTTGCGAACCGATCTCCAGCGGCTGCGCCGCGACGGTATGAAGGCGCTCGTCCTCGATTTACGCGACAACGGCGGCGGGTATCTGCAGGCGGCGATCTCGGTCTGTTCCGCGTTCATCGCGGAGGGGCCGATCGTCTCCGTGCTCTCGCGGGGCTCGAACCTCACCACCATCGAAGCCGACGACACCGCCTTCCCGCCGGTGCCGCTCGTGGTCCTCGTCGACAAGAACACCGCGTCGGCATCCGAGATCACGACCGGCGCGCTCCAGGATGACGGCGTCGCGACGGTCATCGGCACGCGGACGTTCGGCAAGGGCGTGGTGCAGACGATCTACCAACTGCCCGACGGAGCCGCCGTGAAGATCACCACCGCGCGCTACTATACGCCGTTGAACCACGACATCGACCATCTCGGCATTCAACCGGATATCGTCGTTCCGGAGAATGCGCATCCTCGATACGGCGATCTCGCCCACGACGCGCAACTGCGGCGGGCTGTCCAATTCCTCCAGGACCGCCTCGCGCATGCGAACCCGACCGACTACGGCGTCTGACGCAGCCTCGCCGTCAGCTTGCGAGGAGGTGCTCGCAGACCTCCGTGAACGTCGCGAAACCGTGATACGCGATGCCGCCGTTCCGCAAGAAGCGCTCGAGCGGGCGCCCGCGCTTGGCATAGCGTAGGTCGGCGGCGAGTGCCGCCTCGAAATCCGAGCGCCCGTCGCCGACGTAGGCGACGCACTTGCCCGTGGCGCGCGCCGCGCGCACGCGTGCGGCTTTGTCGTGACCGTTCGCCGAGCGATCGCGAAAGCGAATCTGCCACCCGTCGCGTCGAGCTTCGACGTCGTTCGCGAGGACGATCGCGCGCGTGACGCCCGCGCGCGCCAAGAGACGCTCGATCAGTGGGGCGATGCCGGAGCTCACGATCCGAACCGCGATGCCGGTGCGCTCGCAACGCTCGAGAAACGCGACGAAGGCGGGATCGACCTGCGTTTGTTCCGCAAGGATCGCCGCCGCCTCGTCGAGGCTACACCGGATGAGGCGCGCCTGCGCTTCGAGCGTCTCGCGCAACGTCGCCTTGCCTTCGGCCAGCAACCGTTCGTACCGCAACCACGCGGCCGCGTCACCGTGTGCGCGCACCAGCACGTCGAAGCTGTCGCGATCGGTTACCGTACCGTCGAAATCGACGAAGACGATCACTCTCGTTTCTTGCGTCGCGTGCGCGTCGTGGTCGTAGCCGCTCCGGTTGCGGTCGTCGCCCGCGAGCGGCGCCGCCGGCTCGCCGGCGCATCGCCGGGCTCCTCGAGCGCGGGCGAGGCAGCAGGCTCCGCGGCCTCCGTGCGCTGCTTCGTCGCAGTGGTCGCGGTACGCCGCGTTCGCTTCTTCGGTGCCTCGTGCGCCGCACTCTCCGCTTGCTCGGCGGGAGATTGCTCAGCCCGGGCCTTTGACGAGCGGGATCGCCGCTTGCCGTCGGCAGGGACGGGAAGAGCAGGAAGCGGCGCTGCCTCGAGTTCCCCGATCGGCTTGCGCGCCGCGCGGCGACGGGTCGGCTTGGCGACCCGGGGCTCCTCGGCCGGAGCGGTGAGGCTCGGGGGCGGTGGCTCGACCGCCGGTGGAGCCGCGACCGGTCGCGGCGCGATGGCCCGGACCGGCTCGGGTGGGGCTGTCTGCCCCGTCACTTCGGCGGTGCCGTCGGCTCCGACACGGAGAATCTGGCGCTCGGGGATCGGCGCCTGCTCCGGCAGCATGCCCTCGGCAGTCGAGCGACCCCGCCCGCGACGACGGCGCCGGCGGCGACGGCGGCGATGGCCGTCTTCGGCGGCCTGATCCCCGGCTACGGCGGGAGCCGGTACCGCTCGGTCCGCTTCCTCTGCCTCACCCGAAGATGCCGCGACCGCGGGCTGTTGGGCGACGGAGAGCGGCTGCTCGGCGCTCGCCCCGCCCCGGCGGCGGCGGCGACGGCGACGACGGCGGCGCCCCCCGCTCTCTCCTGCGTCGGCGGACGCTCCCGGAATGACGATCGCCTCGAGTGTCTGTTCGGCTTTCGCTTCCAGCCGGGCCGTCCGCTCGACGGCCTCCTCTTCCTCCTCGGGCGCGGCGGAGATCCCGATCGGCGGCCGTGCCTGCGCCTGTCTGGCAGCCTCTTCGGCCAGGGCCCGGAGCTGGGCCGCCTCCTCGGCCGCCGTGAGCGTGGTCTTCTTCTTTCGGCGCCGCCGTTTGCCGGCGGTAGCCGCCGTGGTGACGACCTCCGCCAAGACGGTGTCGGATTCGTCGTCCACGTCGAGGATGCGAATCTTCACGTGCGCACCCGGCGTCGCGTTCTCGATCTCGACGATCCGATCGCCGACGACCGCAGCAGCAGAGCCCGGGTTCGGCAACCGCACCGGGAGGAGCTCGACCTCCCGTTCGTCGCCGACGCGCACCGCAGGAACCTCGCTCGTCACGGCGCGATGCACGATCCGTGCCTGTTCCGGATGCGCGTGCCCGTCGACGCGAATGCGAATCTTTCCGCCGAACGTCTCGGCGAGTCGCGTGCATTCCTCCGCATACCAGAACGCAAGCTGGGCGGCGACGGCCGGCGGTGCGACGACCGTGACCTCTTCGCCGTGCGCGCAGCGTTCGTCGCGCAAGCGCCGCAACGTTTCGATCGCCACCGACTGCGCCGAGAGCACCGACCCCAATCCCTCGCAGATCGGGCACTCGTCGCGCAGTTGCGCCGCCAGATCCTTCCCGATGCGCTTGCGCGTGAACTCCAAGAGCCCCAGCGCGGAGAACGATTGAATCGTCGAACGCGTTCGATCGCGCCGCAGACCCTCTTCCAGCGCCTTGATGACCTTCTGCCGCGACGCATCCGAGGCCATGTCGATGAAATCGACGACGATGATCCCGCCGATGTCGCGAAGGCGAACCTGGCGGGCAATCTCCGCTGCAGCCTCCAGGTTCGTTTTGACGATCGTGTCTTCCAGATTCTTCCCGCCGGTGAACTTCCCGGAGTTGACGTCGATGACGGTGAGCGCCTCGGTGGATTCGATGACGATCGAACCGCCCGAAGGGAGGTTGATCTTCGGTCGCATCAAGCGCTGCAGCTCTTCCTCGATGCGGTAATCGACGAAGAGCGAACGGCCGCGTTCGTATAAGGTGATGCGATCGAGATACTGCGGGCCGAGCAACTGCAGAAACTCACGAATCTTCCGGAACTCTTCTTCGTCGTCCACCAGGACGCGATCGACGTCCGCCGTGATGAAGTCGCGCGCCGCTTTGTAGATGAGGTTCATGTCCTTGTGCAGCAACGCCGGTGCCTTCGCCCGTTTGTAGAGCTCCAGGATGCCGTGCCACATGCGGATGAGGACCCCCAGATCGGCGATCAGCTCGGCCTCGCTCACCCCTGCCGCCGCCGTGCGCACGACGGTCGCCATGCCCTCCGGCCGAATCCGTTTCATGATCGCCTTCAGGCGGTTGCGTTCTTCCGGCGATTCGATCTTGCGGGAGACGCCCGAATAGCGTCCCGTCGGCATCAGAATGAGATACCGTCCCGGCAGGGAGATGTTCGTCGAGACGCGCGCTCCCTTGACGCCGCGCGGCTCCTTCACGATCTGGACGAGAACCTCGTCGCCCTTCTTGATCTTCTCGGTGATGGTGAAGCCGGAGCGACCCTGCGTGATCTCGACGTCGCCGATGTTGAGCGGCTGCTTGTTGATGTCGTCCACGTAGAGGAAGGCATTGCGTCCCACGCCGATGTCCACGAACGCCGCCCCCATGCCGGGCAGAACGTTGTGCACCTTTCCTTTGTAGATGGACCCGATGACGCGCTCTTCGCGCTCGATGTAGAGTTCGGCGAGCTTGCCGTCCTCGAGGATGGCGACCCGGTTTTCCCAGGGGTCGCTCGAGATGAGGATCTCGGTTGTCAAATCCGTCGTATTCCTTCGTGCGGAGCAGCGGCGCCTACTCGGAACGCCGCCCGCGAAGCGGTTGCTTCGAGCGGGCGAACGGGACGAGCGCCACCGCTCCCGAAACCTTTGTAGCACGGCGGGATCCCGCGAAGGATCGACCGCCTATTCGGCGTGCAGTTCCCGCCGGTTCGCTCCGGAACCTGCCGCCGACACCGGCTGGCGCTCAGGCGTGCCCGAGAACGCCCCGCATACGCTGCCCGTGAATGTTCAGGAGGATGCCGAGTGCGGCATAGTCGGTGAGCAGCGCCGAACCGCCGTACGACATGAAGGGCAGCGGGATCCCCGTGATCGGCATGATGCCCACGGTCATCCCCACGTTCACCAAGACGTGGAAGAGCAGCATCGCGACGATGCCTGCCGAGAGCAGCAGCCCGAAGCGATCGCGCGCTCCGAAGACGGTGATCAAACCGCCGTAGAAGAGCGCGGCATAGAGTCCGAGCAACACCAACGCGCCGACGAATCCGAACTCTTCGGCGAGGACCGTGAAGATGAAGTCTTTCGAGTGCTCGGGGACGAAGGCGAGTTGCGTCTGCGGTCCGTGATGGAAGCCGCGCCCGAACAACCCGCCGTCTCCGACCGCGATCTTCGACTGCGCCAGGTTGTACCCGGCTCCTTCCGGATCGGCGCGCGGATTCAGGAAGACCAACAACCGCGCGCGCTGGAAAGGTTTGAGGACGAGGTTCGTCCCGGCCGTCACGGCGGCAGCGGCGATGACGCCGAGCAGGTAGATCAGGACGTGCACCAGGCGCGGCAGGCCCAAGAAGAGTTGCGCCGTGAGGATCGCCACGAGCACGAGCGCGGTCCCCAGATCCGGTTGCTTGAGGATCAGCAACGCCGGAATCGCCGTGACGAGCAGCGGCTTCCAGAGATCGCGCAGGCGCAGGTAGTCCCCGCGCGCCAGCACCGCCGCCACGGTGATGGCGACGAAGAGCTTCGCTGGTTCAGACGGCTGGAACGTCCCGAGCGGTCCCAGGGAGATCCAGCGCTGCGCGCCGAGCGCGCGGTGCCCCGCCACGAGAATCGCCCCGAGCAGCACGACGTTCACGATGCCGATCCCCGGAGCCAGGCGTTCCCAATGCCGGTAATCCACCTGCGACAGCCAGACCATCACCCCGATGCCGAGCACCGCGAAGACGGCTTGCTTGACGTACTCGCCGGACTGGGCGCGATCGTGGAACTCGGCCGACTGGATGCAGAGGATCCCGAGCAGCGTGATACCGATCGCCGGGACGATGAGCCACCAGTTGAGCGCTCGCAACGCCCCGCGAGCGCGAACGGAGACAAAGGTGCCGACGGCCATCGGCGCTACTCTTCGCGCCGTCTCGCCTTAATCCGCGTCGTCCTCGCCCCCTACGACCAGACCGCCGTCGAGAACCGCGCGCTCGGGTTCGAGACTCCAGCGCATCGCGCGCGCAGCGGCGACCGCCCCCGCATCCTCGCCGAAACGCACATACGGTATGCGCAGGCTGACCAGACGCACCGACGCGCCGCGGACGTGCGCGGCGATCCGCAGTTCGCCCACCGCGATGCGCGTGCCGCTCGCGTCGAAGATCTCCATCGCCGCGACGACCGATCGGAGCGCGTGCGGCGTGCGGTTGCGCGCGGCAACCGTGACGCGCACCGCATCGCCGTCATGCCGCCACGCGACGACACGGAGATCGACGATACCCGCGAAGAGACGGCGTCGCCGCTCCTCTTCCTCCCGCGCTTCGTGCGCGAGCCGTCGCCCCAGCGCCCGCGCTTGCGCCGCCGCCTGCGGCGTGACGACCGAGCGCGACGCCTGTGCGCACGCCGCGACGCTCAGCGCAACGACGAGCGGCACCCATCGCCAGCGTGCGTGCGGATTCAGCACCCCGGAGCGCCGGAGACGAACTGCACGTCGAGCAACGGATGGAGCTCGATGCCGTTCGGAGCGACGCCCGTCTGCCCGTGGACGACGTCGAAGAAGCCCACGCCGGTGAAGTTCGCGACGATCGTCTGCGAGAAATTCGTGAACGTCGTCGGCCGTTGTCCGAAACAGTTCGTCAGCTTCGCGCGAACGGACGAGAAGACTTGGGAGAATCCGGAGTCGCACGCATCGCTGCACGCCGGATCGGGAGGCTCCGCGATCATGGTCGCGCTCGGATCGTTCGGATCGGCGAGGACGAGATGGAAATCGTGATCGTTCTCGATCTTCCAGCCGACGAGGATCGCCTGGACGGTATAGACCTGCTCCTCGACGGGCGCATAGCGCGAGGTATCGTTGTATTGATCGTAATTCGACGGCACCGCGAGTCCGCGCAGCGCCGAGACGGTCGTCGCGATCGGCGTCCAGGAGATCAGCGATTCGTCGGCGTCGTCGAGCGTCTTGATGTGCCAGCGCTGCACGCCGCAGCTCGTGCCGCAGCTCGTCCCCTGCGGACCGCTTCCCGGCGGCGTGGGGAACGGCGTCGGCCCGCCGCCCGGTGCTGCACTCGGCTGCGGCGTCGGCGTCGGTCCGCCGGTCGGTGACGGCTGCGGCGTCGGTCCCGATGAACCGCCGGCCAGCGAGACGTCGTCCACGTAGACGAAATTGTAATCGTTCGACGAACCGCTTCCGTAGATTCCGAAGAAGAGCGTTACCGTCTGCCCGGCATAGCTCGAGAGATCAAACGTCTTTTCGACGTAGCCGTTCGTGTTGCCGTTCTCCGCATATAGCGTTGCGATGATGGTGCCGGAGGCGTCGAGCAGATCGGCTTCCTGATCGGCGACCTGTGTCGAAAGCTCCGAGGTTCCTTCATCGACCCACACCGAGAGTTGGCCGTTCGCCGGCACCGTGACCGTCTGACAGACGCCGTCGAAGCCGGACTCCTCGCCGGGATTCGACGCGAGATTGCCGACCAGCGCATCGTACGAACCCGAGTGCGGATTGCTCGAATCGATCACCCCGTAGCCGTTGCCGCACTGCTGCCAGACACCGAATCCTCCGGATTCGAATCCCGGATCGCCGACGACGTTGGTACCCGTCGCGAACGTCCGGCGCCCCGCGGAGGGCGGCCGGTGATACGCGAAGCGCACGTGCATGCCCACGTGACTGCGCGCGGCGGAACGCGGTGCGGACGCGAGCGGCATGCGCCCGGCAGCGTTGCAGGCGACGACGAGAGCGGCCGCACCGCACGCGGCCACGATGAGACGAACGCTTCGAGTCTCCATGGTCCCTCCACGAACCACACGCAGGCGACGAGGCGAGCTACGCCTCGCTCACCGGTAGCGTACGGTGTCGGAGGAGCGCAGACAAGGTGCGAATCGCCTCTAGAGGCGATTCGCACCGACGATCAGCCGGTCGGCGAGGCCTTCGCCGCGGAGCGCTTCCGGCGGCGCGCGGAACGCGACGGCCCGTTCTGAGGCGCCGGTTGCGGCGGTGACGCCGCCGGGCGTTCCACCGAGAGGATCGGGATGTTGGCGATCATCGCCAGCGTGGCATCCTGCCGATCGAAGTTGACCTCGGTGCGCTCGCGATCGACCTCCACGTACCGCGAGATCACCTCGAGCAGCTCTTGCTTCATGCGCTCGATCATCTCGGGTGCGAGTGCGAGGTGGTCCGTCATGAGCACCAGCCTCAGGCGCTCCTTCGCGGTCGCGCCGGAGCCGTGCGTTCCGAACAGCTTGCGGAAAAGCGCGATCATGCGCGGCGACCTCCCAGCAGCGACCCGAGGCGTTCGAGAAATCCCGTCTTGACCTCCACCGACGGAGGCGGGACGTCCTCGCCGGCGATACGCGCCGCGATCGCCCGATAGGCTGCTGCGGAGGTCGCACCGTCGTCGCGGCGCGCGATCGGTTCGCCGCGGTTGGTGGCGATGATGATCTCCGGCTCGTCGGCAATCACGCCCAACAAAGGAAGCCGCAAGATCGCGTTGACGTCCTCTACGGAGAGCATCTTCCCGCGCTTGACCAGGTGCGGGCGCACGCGGTTCACGATGAGCTGCGGCCGCAGTTCGTCGCCGAGGAGGCCGACCACCCGATCGACGTCGCGCACCGCAGAGACCTCGGGCGTGCAGACCACGATCGCTTCCTGCGCACCCGCGACCGCCGCACGAAATCCGTGTTCGATTCCCGCCGGAGAATCGATCAGCACGTAGTCGAACCGATCGCGGAGCGCCTCGACGACCGCGCGCATCCGTGCGAGATCCACCTCATCCTTTTCGCGCGCTTGCGCCGCGGCGAGCAGAAAGAGCGACGGCACCGCTTTGTCGCGGACGAGCGCATCGTCGAGCTCGACACGACCTTCCAAGACGTCGAGGAGGTGGTTGCGCACGCGCGCTTCCAGGCCCAGGACGATGTCGAGATTGCGCAGCCCGACGTCGGCATCGACCAGGGCCACGCGAGCGCCGCGGAGCGCCAACGCCGTTCCGAGGTTGGCGACCGTCGTCGTCTTCCCGACGCCGCCCTTTCCCGAGGTAACGACGATCGCGCGGCCGCGCCGACCCGCCGCCGCCTCGTGCGGTGTCCCGTTCGTTTCCGCTTCCGCTCGTTGCATCGGTTGCATTCCTACCCCACTTTCAACGCTTCGAGAAGTCGGCCGAAAAAGCCGGGCCGATCGAACGATGCGAACGGAATGCGTTCGCCTTCCATCCGCCGGGCGATCTTGTCGTAGATGCCGCGCAGCCGTCCGCCGTCCTCGAGCACGACCGGCTCCCCGCGATTGGTGGTATCGATGATCTCTTCGTCGTCCGGAACGATGCCGACGAGCTCGATGCCGAGGATCTCACAGACGTCCTCGACCGAGAGCATGTCGCCGCTGCGCACCATCTCCGGCCGCAGGCGGTTGATGAGCAAGCGTATCGGAAGCCCGCGCTCCGCCAGCTTGCCCACCACCCGATCCGCATCGCGGATCGCCGCGACCTCGGGCGTCGTGACGACGATCGCCTCGCGCACCCCCGCGGCGGCATTGCGGAACCCTGCCTCGATACCCGCCGGAGAGTCGACGAGGACGTAATCGGCCTGCTCGGCCGCTCGCTCGACGATCGCCGCGAACTGCCGCTCGTCGATCGCATCCTTGTCGCGCGTCTGGGCCGCGGGGAGCACCGAGAGCCGATCCCCGAACCGCTTGTCGCGAATCAGCGCTTGGCGCAGCTGGCATCGGCCTTCCGCGACCTCGACGAGATCGAAGACGATCCGCTTCTCGAGACCGAGCACGAGATCGAGATTCCGCAACCCGATGTCGGCATCGATCAACACGACGCGCCGCCCGCGCATCGCGAGCGCGGCTCCGAGATTCGCGGTGGTCGTCGTCTTGCCGACGCCGCCCTTGCCCGACGTTACGACGATCGTTCGTGCGCTCACGTGCCTGTCGTCTCTCCTTCCACCCATGCCCTTCGGCGAGGCCGTGCCGTCCGACTCGTCATCCGTCGAGGCCGTTCGCCGCAGGGACGATCACGATGCGCCCGTCTCGAACGAGCGCGACTTCGGGGCCGCTCGGGCGGCGCTCGTCCGCATCGGCGGCGATGTACGCGCCGATACGCACCTGCGTCGGACGCATCTCGAGCGCATAGATGCGAGCTTCGGTATCTCCCCGTGCGCCCGCGTGGGCCACCCCCGCCAATCTCCCGAAGACCACCACGTCGCCGGTGGCGACCAGTTCGGCACCGGGATTGACGTCGCCCACGACGACCAGATGCCCGACCTCGTGCAGGGACTGACCGCCACGCACCGTTCCCCGGTGATACCGCGCGTGCGTACGCGCGTCGGCCGCGGCGATCCCCTGCGGTGCCGACCGCACCGGGCGGACCTCCAACCGCGGAACGCTCGATTCTCCGCGCTTGCGCCGGCGGGCGATGTCGGCCCGTGCGCCCTCGAAATCCGGAACGAGCGATCGCGCTTTCTCGGAGAGGCGCACGACGCGGGCGCCGTCACGCCGGCGCCGTGCGATCTCCTCGAGGACCTCTTCCCGATGGCTTTCTTCGAAGGCCATTCCGCATCGCTCGGCGAGCCCTCGGGCCTCTCGCGGTCCGCGCAGTGCACGGATGGTCACGCCGCCCGCCCGCAAGACGCCCTCGATCGCCGAGAGAGCCTCGACCGAGAGCGGTTCCTTCCCGACGGTCAGCACCGCGCTGGCACCGCGGTAAAAATCGGGGCGCTCGCTCAGACGCCGTTCCAGCTCGAGCAACGCCTCCCCCGCATCGCGGTCGGCGAGCGTGATCTCCAGGTCGGTCCCCTTCCCGCGCAGCAGCGCCATTCACGTTCCTCCGGGTCTGCGCCCGATTCCCATGCCACCGCGTCTCCCCCTGCGAGGTTCACAGCGAATGCACAAGTTCTTTCGTTTATCCACATGGAATACACACCGCACCGTGACAAAGGAACCCGCATCCATGCTCCGCCGCATCGCCTCCCTTGCCGTCCTCGCCGCGCTCATCTCGGCGGCCGTGCCGCGCCCTGCATTCGCGCTTTCGACGCAGGGCCAGATCCAACTCGGTGAGCAAGCCAACGAAGAGATCCTGCGCACGCACGTCGTCGAGACCGATCCGCTCCTCAATGCGTACGTCGCCTCCATCACCGGTCGCCTGTGGCGCCAGGTTGCGCGCAAGGACATCCCCTACAACTTCCACATCCTGAAATCCACCACCATCAATGCGTTCTCCACGGTCGGCGGCTACGTGTACGTAGACGAAGGATTGATCGACTTCGTGCAATCGGACGACGAACTCGCCGGTGTCCTCGGCCACGAAACGGGGCACATCGAGCGCAATCACGTCGTCACGATGCAAACGAAGGCGCAGGTGTTGAATATCCTCTTCGGCATCGCCTCCATCTTTTCGCCGCTCGTCTATCAGTTCGGGAACCTTGCGGAGGCGGGACTACTGGCGAAGCTCTCGCGTGCGGACGAATTGCAAGCCGATCGCTACGGATTGTTGCTCATGTCGCGTGCGGGATACGACCCGGAGGCGATGGTGACCATGATGGAGCGACTGGCGACGCTCCAGAACGAACACAGCAGCCTCATCGACAAATACCTCGAGGATCACCCCGATCCGGCGGCACGGGTCGCCCACCTCGTGGGCTACCCGGAGCTGGATCCCACGAAGGTGACCACGCAGGAGCTGCTGGTGCGCGCCCTCGGCGATCTCGATCGGGCCCGATACAGTACGGCCATGTACGAACTCGATGCGCTCTCGTCACGGCTGCCCGACGATCCGCAGCGATTGCTCGGGCTCGGTCGCGCGGAGATCGCGATGGGATTTCCCGCGAAGGCGGCCCAGGCGTTTCAACTCGCGGAGCGATACGGCGATCCGCCCGCGCAGCGCACCGCTTCCGAGATGCTCGCGCAGGTACAAGCCATGCAGAACGCGCTGGATGGTGCCCTCGATCCCGATCCGGCTCCGGCGCGGGCGACCGTGAAGCAGGCGCGGGAGCGGCTGATCGCCATGGCGGCGCAGATCCAGACGCGCGTGCAGAGCGCGAAGGATCAACTGCGTGCGCTCGACGCGCGGATGAACGCCATCCAGAACGACGTCCCGAACCTCGGTGCCATCCAGATTCGAGACGGATCGCGCCTGCAGGCCGTCAATCGGAATCTGGAAGAGATGGCGCGCGCGATCAACAGCGCACTGCAAGACATGGATAGCGCCGTCGGCGGTGCGGGATCACTCGAGAAGAAGCACGAGGGCGGCCTCTTGGGCGAGACTGACGACATCTTGAAGAAGATGGAGGCGCCGCTCGCCCTGCAGTCCGTTCCACCCGAATCGGCTGCGCTGTTACCCGCCTATCCGCATCTCGCGGACGAACTCGCCCGTTCGGAGAGCGATACGCTCGAAGCCGTGGATGCGGCACGGGTCGCCGCCATGCAACTGGACTCGTCGCTCGGGGATCTCGATCGGTTCCTCAACGACCTCTCCTACACGAGGATTACGTATTTCGGCGATCTGAGTCCGACGGACTATCAGCGCCTGGTTCCGGAGATGCAGAAGACGCTCGCGGGGCTCGATCGCGCGGCCGAGACGGCCTCGCAAGCCGCACAACTCTACAACATGGCGCGCTCCCGCCAACTGTCGGCACGCATCACTTTGCTCGGCGTCGGAACCTCGCCGCAGCGGTACGCCACGCTCCAATACGCGCTCCGGCAGCGCTTCGGTTCGGACGGCATCTCCTACGCCGAGATGCGCGCCGCAGGGCTGACGCCCGGTGACGTCGTCACGGCGACGATTCTCGCCGCCGACGACCGCTCGACGCCCGAGGCCGTCATCGCGGATGCGAGGCGGCGCGGGTTTCCCTTGGTCGACGAGGCCAATGCACGTGCAATGCACGCATGGCCGCTCGAGATTCTGATGGGGTTGGTCTATCTCGACTACGCCGACGACTCGATGGCGAAACTCGGGTGGAAGCCGTAATCTCGATCGTATGAGCGCGACTGCGGCGGAGCTCTTCAAACTCGTACGCAAGGGGGTGGATACGCGCGCCGTCCACGCGCACGTCCGCAAGCCGTTTCGGTTTCTCCTGTGCGGCGACCCGGCGCTGGTCGCCGACTTGCGCGCGTTCCTGCTCTCCGGCCATCCGAATGGTGACGTTCCGCCGGACGCCGCCGCCTGTATCGAAACGCTTCGTCCGGATGCGAGGGCCGGCACCGATCTCACCGACGCCCGGGCCGTCGTCTATCTTGCCCGCGGGGGCGAACTACGAGACGAGCAGATCGCATCGTTGCGCCACCTGCGCTTACCGATCCTCGCCGTCGAAGTCGATCCGCACGCGGCCGTGGACGGCCCACAGAGCGCTCCCGCCGCCGGAACGTGGGAACGGTATCGCGTCCCCACACTCACGCGCGACGACCTGCGCGCGCGCGTCTTCCCGCATCTCGTCGAGTCTGCCAGAGGCGTCGAGATCGCCGTCGGGCGACGCCTACCGCCGCTGCGCGAGACCGTCGCGGCCGTCCTCACGCGCCATGCGGCGCGCAACGCGCTGAACGTCGCGGTCGCGAGTGCGTTGGTCGATCACGTGCCGCTCCTCGGCCTCGCACTGGGGGCCGTTGCCTCCGCCGGAGACATGGTTGCGATCACCGGGATCCAGATCGTCCTCCTCATGCAGATTCAAGCGACCTACGGCATCGATCCGGATCTGCGCCGACTCTGGCAACTGCTGCCGGTGATCGGCGGCGGGTACGGATGGCGGACGCTGGCGCGCGAGCTCGTCGGCTTCGCTCCGGTGATCGGCGTCCCCATCAAGGGCGCCATCGCGTATGCGGGGACGATCGTCGTCGGCGAAGGAGCGATGTTCTTCTTCGAACACGGGCGTCTCTTGACGGCCCAACAAGCGCGCGAGATCTACGAGCGCACAAAAGACGATGCGCTGCGCTTCGTGAAGGAGCTCGTGAGCCGCCGAGCGCGCTGACGCGCTCGTTCAGCCGCTCGCCGAGCGGACGGCGGCACTCGCGGGGAGCGACTGCCGTGCACGGACGCGCTGCACCGACCGCACGATCTCTTCCAGCGCGTCGATGTACGCCAGAAATCGCTCGCGGCCGTGGTCGGTGATGCGCACGACCGTCTGCGGCCTGCCGCTTCCCGTCCGCCGGTGCATCGCGACGATCCCCTCCTCCGCCAGCGCGTGGAGGTGGCGGTTGAGATTCCCGTCGGTGAGATTGCACGCATCCTGGAGATGCGTGAACGTCACGCCGCCCGGTTCCGCAACCAACGTCGCGCAGATCGCGAGACGGCCGCGTTCGTGAAAGACGCGATCCAGCGCATCGTAGAGGGTTCGTCGGGACGTCACCGGTGCTCCGTCCGCTCGTGCAGGATCGCAGCGCCGATCAGGATCTGCCCGATGCCGAAGCCCAGCGGCGGCACCCACCATGCGAGTGCCAGCGAGGCCGGCGCGAAGAGGAGCAGCGCACCGGTAACCAGGAACGCGGCGGCGATCGGTCGCACGCCGCGCGGGAGCATCGCTTGCGAGGCCAGCAGTCCCACGCCGTAGCACCCGTACCAGACGCCGGGGAGGAGACGCAGCAGGCCGTCTTCCAGGAGGGCGAACGAGAGTACCGCGCCCAGCGCGAGCGCGGGAAGGATCGCCAAGCCGACCGTCCGCGTCTGCCAGCGATCGCGCGCGGTCGCGTCATTGACGAACCAATGGGCGATCGCGGCGTAGTTCACCAGCGCCGCCGCGACCGCGCAGAGGAACCAGATCGCAAAGTAGGTGCGACCGCCGGCGGTGTGCGCGGGATCCGGAACGAGCAGCGCTTGGACGATCCCCGCCGCAATCGCGAGGCATCCGGAGAAGATTGCCGCGATCCCGGAATATCCGCGAAAACGTTGCGTCCAGGCGAGGCGTTCGCGGACCTCCGCGATATCGGCGAGCGCGCGTTCGAGATCCGTCATGTGGTTACTTTGTAGCACAAAGCCAGTACGAGCGGCAAGTCGCTCCGTCGGCAATCCCGGGCTCCAGGATCGGCATGATGTGGACGTCGTCGCCTTCCTCGCTGCACCGTGCAGGCCACTCCCAAAGAGGGGCGACGCTGCTCGACGTCGCGGTCGCCCTCGCCGTCGGCGTGCTTCTCCTCGTGACGAGCCTACGCGCGATCGCCGCGCTGCGGCACGCGGAGCGCGTCACTGCCCAAGCCGCTCGCGATCGCGAAACGCTCGCCGCACTCTGCGAACGCTGGCGCACGGAGGCGACCGGCGCGTGGGCGATCTTCGTGCCGCCGCTCGACGTCCTCGGCACTGCGAACGGCGACGGTCACGAAGTCGATTTCTTCACCGAGGATGCACGTCACCGCCCGATCTTTTGGGCGTACCGCTACGATGCGCCGACTGCGACGTTGCAGCGCTATGCCTATGGCTCCCCCGGCGGTACTCCGATCGTCGCGGGACTCCCGCTCGCACGCATCACGGCCTTCTCCGCGTACACCGGCGATGCGGCCGAGCTCCGCGATCCGCACGGACCGCTGTTCGATCCGCTCTTCGCGAACGCGCTCATTCCCCGCGTTCGCGAGGAGTTCGGCTTCGGGAGCGCCGTCGCTGGCGGCAATCCGCTCACGGTGATCCGCATCGCCACGCGATCGAGCGTGCGCATCGTCATGCTTGCGAGCGGGAGCGCCCCCGGCGACGTCACCGCGATCTTTCCGTACACGCCGCCGCCGTGAGCGTACCGCAGGCACCGTGCCTCATACTATCGGTCGTCAGCGGTGCCGAATTCCGAGGAGCGGCGCGATGCTCTCCCAATGCGCGGCCGGCGCCATGCCTTGGGCGACGATCCGCCCGCGTGCATCGACCACGTAGTAGATGTCCATCGTACCGGTGGGGTCGAGGACGGCAGTCTGATCCTCGGTGAGGATGCCCCAGTACCAATCGCGCGCAAACGCCGCCGCACCGACGCCGCGGCGAACGCTCTCCAGCGGAGGTCCGCTACCGCCGAGATCGTCGTAAAGTTCGAGCTCGACGACCGCGGCGTGCGCGCGTTCGATCTCGGCGATGTGCCGCGCGAGGAGCGCCGATCCGGTGACGCACGACGGACACCACGTCGCCACGGCCCAGAGGAGGTACGGCCGCCCGCGTAACGCGGACGCATGCAACACGCCGCCGCTGAGCAGCCGATACGCGAAAGGCGGTGCCGGACGCCCGATCGCGATCGCAGGCGACGCGGCCGCGACAGCGCGGGGAGCATGCATCCGGATCGCCGGAACCGCCGTCGCGACGGCGAGGAGCGCCGCGATCATTGCGGCGAGGGCGATGCGGCGTCCGTGCGGGAGAGCGATCATCTCGTCATCCTTTCTTCAGTGAAGGGTTTCGTCGTCGGCGTTCGTGATGCCGCCGCGCAGGGGCCGCACGCCGGGTGCGGGACAGGTCGTGCACGCCGAGGTCATGCGCGCGCTCGCCAGCCACACCGAGAGCACGACCAGCGCGACACCGCCTGCGACGAACAGGTCGGCGTACTGCGCGAAGAACGACGCATAGCGCCCGCTCTCGCGGAGCAGCACCGGAGTGGAAGCGCCCAGTGCGGCAAGGATCGCGGGAATCACGCCGGTGCAACAGAGTCCGGCGGGCGCCAACGCGACCAGGAGCCCGCCGAGCGTCAGCGGCTCGCCTCGACGCCCGATCCCTCCGGCCGCCGCTTGCAGCGCGAATGCGAGCATCGTCCCGAAGCCGAGCACGAGCGCCGCCACGGCCTCCGCCGGGGTCAACAGCGCCAGCGCTTGCAGCGAGAACGCGCCGTAGCGCTCCGCAGGGAGCGCGATCATATAGACCATCGCAAGCGGTGCTCCGAGCGCGATCAGGATGATGGTTCGCATGCGGTGCTCGATCGCAAACGCCGCAGCCAGCGCCGCGCGCACGCGCGCCACCGGCGTCATGCGTGTAATCTCGTGCATTCCGCGATCTGCGCCGCATTGGCGGCGATCAGCCTCCGTGCCGTCTCCAACAACGCGGCGATGGAGTCGTCCGCGACGCGATAGAGGACCGTCTTTCCCTGCCGCTCGGCGCGCACGTACCCGCACCATTTCAGGCAGGAGAGATGATTGCTCACGCGGCTCTGCGAGATGCCCAGCGCAGCGACGATCTCCCCAACCGTTCGCGGGCGTTCGAGCAAGACGCGGACGATGCGCATGCGCGTGCGATCGGCCAGGCCGGAGAAGAACCGCGCGTAAAGTTCGTCCGCGGTCTCGTCGCGCGCCCCCACCGTCTCTCGGGGCTCGTGCACGACCGCGGTGCGTTCAGGGCTCATGGACTTTACATATATCATGATTTCATGATATGTCAAGAGCATACCCTCTTGCTTCGGAGGTCCCCATGTCGAAACCCGAGCGTTCCTTCGATCTCGTCGTCCTTGGCAGCGGCTCGGCCGCCTTCGCCGCCGCGATTCGAGCGCGCGACCACGGTGCGTCGGTTGCCCTGGTCGAGTCCGGTACCGTCGGCGGCACGTGCGTCAACGTCGGCTGCGTTCCCAGCAAATTCCTCATCGAGCGCGCGCTGCGCCGTCACGACTGCCCGAGCGCGCCGTTCGACCTCGGCGCGACGGTCTCGGCGAAAGACGAGCTCGTCGCGCATCTGCGATGCGCCAAATATGAAGAGCTACTCGAACGCTACGAGATGACGCTCGTGCGCGGAACCGCGCGGTTCGCCGACGAGCACACGGTGGACGTGGACGGCACGCTCGTGCGCGCCGCTCGCTTCATCATCGCCACGGGAGCGCGCCCCGCCGTTCCGCCGATTCCCGGCTTGCAGGACAGCGGATACCTGACGAGCACCGAGGTCCTGAATCTTCGGGATCGCCCGGCGCGCGTCGCGGTGATCGGCGGAAACGCGATCGGATTGGAACTCGGGCAATACCTCGCACACCTCGGATGCTCGGTGACGATCGTCGAAGCGCTCCCCTCGATCGCACCACGGGAAGAGGCGGCCTCGCGCACCGCGCTTACCGCCGCCCTCGAAGCAGGCGGCATCGAGATCGCCGCTGGCGCGCGGATCGTCGCGATCGAACGCGACGGAGACGAACGCATCGTGCGGATGCGCGACGCCGAGGGACGCGATCGCGCGCTACGCGCCGATGCGCTGCTCGTCGCCACCGGACGCCGACCGGCAACCGCCGCGCTTGCCCTCGAGCGCGCGGGAGTGCGCCTCGCGGCGAACGGAGCGGTGATCACCGATGCATACCTGCGCACCGACAATCCGGCGATCTTCGCGGCGGGCGACGTCACGGGAGCGCCGCAGTTCGTCTATGTCGCCGCATACCAAGGCGCGCTCGCGGCGGAGAACGCACTCGGGGAGCGCCCGCGACCGCAAGACCTGCGCGCCGTACCGCGCGTGATCTTTATGCAGCCGCGCCTGGCCGCGGTCGGCGAGACCGCCGAGGAGGCCGCCGCGCGCGGAGCATCGGTCGAGATCGCGACGCTCGACCTCGGAGCCAACGTCCCGCGCGCGATCGTCAACGGTTCCGGCGGAACGATCACCCTCGTCGCCGAGGGGAACGAGCGCCGAATCATCGGCGTCCACATGGTCGGCGAACACGCCGACGAAGTGATCCTCGCCGCGACGTATGTCGTGAAGCTCGGCCTCACGGTGAACGAGATCGTGGAGACCTTCCACCCGTACCTCACGATGGGCGAGAGCCTGCGACTGTGCGCGCAGACCTTCGATCGCGATCCTGCCTCGCTCTCCTGCTGCGCGACGTGATGCCTACATCGCGCGACGGCCTTCGAGCGCTTTTGCCAGCGTCAGCTCGTCGGCATATTCGACGTCGCCGCCGATCGGCAGCCCGTACGCGAGTCGCGTGACGCTCACGCCGAGCGGTTGCAGGAGGCGCGAGAGGTAGATCGCCGTCGCTTCGCCTTCGGTGTCGGGATCGGTCGCGACGATGATCTCGCGCGGGTGTTCGGTACGCACGCGCTCGAGCAGCTCCTTGATCCGCAGCTGCTCGGGGCCGATGCCCGCCATCGGCGAGATCACACCGCCCAAGACGTGGTAGAGCCCGCGATAGGCACCGCTGCGTTCGATCGCATGCACGTCCTGCGCTTCGGCGACGACGCAGATGACGCGCGCATCCCGTTCCGGATCGGTACAGAGCGGACACGGATCCTCTTCGGTGATCGCAAAACACCGCGAACAGAATCGGACGCGCTCTTTGAGCGCGATGATGGCGTCGGCCAGCGCCTGGACGTCGCTGCGCGGGCGCGCGAGGAGATGAAAGGCGAGGCGCGTCGCCGTCTTGGGGCCGATCGTCGGCAACTTGGAGAACTCGTTGACGAGCACCTCGACGGGGTGCGCCAGCGCTCCCGACCGTGCCATCGCCGTCGTTACGAGATGCCGGGGATCTGCAGGCCGCCCGTCACGCGCGCCATGCGCTCCCGCGAAGCCTCGGCGACCTTTTCGAGTGCATCGTTGATCGCGACCACCAGGAGATCTTCGAGCGTCTCGGGGTCGTCGGGATCGATCGCTTCCCGCACGAGCGTCACGCGCCGCACGCGATGGTCGCAGGTCATCTCGACCTGCGCACCGGCGGAGCGACCGGTGACCACCGTCTCCGCCAACTCGTCCTGCGCGCGCTGCATCTCGGCTTGCATCTTTTTCACCTGCGCCATGAGGCGCGCTTGATTCATCATGTCGTTCCCATCTTTTCGTCGACGTAACGGAAAATGTCGTCCGGGTCGTCTTCGGGCTCGGCCTGCGGGGTCGCCGCGGCGCGCCCGCGTCCGACCGGAGCGCTCGAACCCAAGCGCACGCGCACGGTGCTCCCCAGCACGTCGGCAAGCTCGGCCTCTAACGCCGCGCGATGCGCCTCCATCTTTTGCGTCATCCACTCTTCCGGAAAGAGCAGCGCGACGGTCTCTCCTTCGACATCGGCGACCTGCGCCCGCGAAAACAGGATCCGCAACGGCGGATCCTCGCGCTCCAAGCGCTTGCGAACTTGTCCCCACGCGGCGCGCACTTTCTGCAACGACAGCGATGCACTGCCCGGCTGCGCCGCTGCCGACGGTGCCGGGGTCGGTGATGCAGGACGCCGCTCGGGAGAAGCCTGTCGCTGCCGGTCGTTGCCTGTGCGGCCGGGCGCGGGCGCGACCGTTGATGCAGGACGCCGCTCGGGAGAAGCCTGTCGCTGCGGCGCCTTGCGTGCGGGCGGAGCGGGTGTTGGTGCCGGCGATGGCCGGTCGCCCGCGCGTGCGGCGTCAGCGGGGACGGTCGTCGCAACAGCCTCCGAGGAGGCCAGCCAGCGCAACAACGCACATTCCAACTCGACGCGCGGGTTGCCCGAAAGCCGCGTGGTCGCCGCGGCGTCGGTGAAGAGTCGGATGCCCCGGATCAGATGTGGCTCGTCGCTCTCGCGCGCCAAGGCGGCCATACGCGCAGCATCCTCGGGCGCGAGATCGCGCTCGAGCAGCGAGGGGTCGATCCGCGCGAGCACCAGCGCACGCAGATCTCCGGCCAACGCACGCGCCGTGGCGTGCATGTCGTGACCCGCGTCGTACGACTCCGCAACGGCGCGGAGCGCCCCCGCGAGGTCACCGCGCAGCGCAGCCTCGAGGACGACCCGCGACGCCTCGCGCCCGGTCGTTCCGAAGACCGATGCCAGCATCTCGGCCGTGATGCGCTCACCGGACTGCGCGAAGACCGCCGCTTGCTCCAACATCGTGAGCGCATCGCGCAGGCCGCCGTCGGCACGGTAGGCGATCGTCGCAAGCGCATCGTCGGCGATCGCAATGCCCTCCGCGTCGGCGATCGCACGCATCCGCGCCAGCATCACCGGGACGCCGATGCGGCGAAACGTGTAGCGCTGGCACCGCGAGAGGATCGTCACCGGCAGCTTTTCCGGCTCGGTCGTGCACAAGATGAAGACGGCGTGCGGCGGCGGCTCCTCCAGCGTCTTCAAGAATGCGTTTGCGCCTTCTTTGGTGAGCATGTGCGCCTCATCGACGATGTACACTTTCTTGCGCATCACCGACGGCGCGAACTTCACCGATTCGCGCAGCGAGCGAATCTCGTCGATGCCCCGGTTGCTGGCGGCATCGATCTCCAGTACGTCGAGCGCAGTACCCTCGAGGATCGCGGTGCAGAAGGCGCACGTGTTGTCCGGCACCGGTGTCGGGCCGCGCTCGCAACAGATGCATCGCGCCATGATCTTCGCCGCGGACGTCTTGCCCGAGCCGCGAGGCCCGGCGAAGAGGTACGCGTGCACGAGTCGCCCGGCGGCCAAGGCACCCGTCAGGGTGCGGACGACCGCCTCCTGTCCGACGAGTTCGTCGAAGGTACGCGGGCGCCAGGTGCGGTAGAGGGACACGCCTGGGGAGTACGCCCCCCGTGTGAGGGAGCCTGCCGCCGGGTATGATTGCAAACGGATCGCCTCCTCGACGCGTTATACTCATGAGGAGGCGGTCGAACCGTCTCGTTCGCCGATAGGCGAGCGCTTTGGGATACCGACACAACGGAGCATCATGAGTGACGCCGGCGTAGACTTGCTTGCAGCGCTTCGAACGCACTTCGGCTTCGAGGCATTCTATCCGGGCCAGGAAGAAGTCATCTCCCGCGTCTTACGCGGCGAGGATACTCTCGCTATCCTGGCGACCGGTGCCGGCAAGAGCCTCACCTACCAACTGCCAGCGCTCCTCCTCGAAGGGACGACGGTCGTCGTCAGCCCCCTCATCGCGCTCATGAAAGATCAGATCGACATGCTGCGCGAATACGGCATCACCGACGTCGTCGCGTTCAACTCGACGCTCTCGGACGACCAAGAAGAAGCGGCGTTGCGGCGCTTGCGCGCGGGCAAGCTGAAGATCGCCTACGTCACGCCGGAAAAACTCGAGGACGAACGGTTCCTCGGCGTCTTGCGCACGCTGCGCATTCCGCTCTTCGTAGTCGACGAAGCGCACTGCATCAGCCAGTGGGGCCACGATTTTCGCCCCGCCTACCTTGCCCTCGGCGGGATCATCGCCGCGCTGGGGCACCCCACCGTCTTGGCCCTCACGGCGACGGCGACGCCGGCGGTGCGCGACGATATCCTCCACCAGCTCGGCATCGAGAACGTCAAACCGATCGTCCGCGGTTTCGACCGCCCGAACCTCATCTATGAAGCGCGGCGCGCCGAGCGTAGCGGCGACAAGATGAAGGTCCTCGCCTCGCTCTTCCGCGGCAGCGACGCTCTCGAAGGCACGGGCATCATCTACACCGCGACCATCCGCAATGCGCTCGACGTCCAGCGCTTCCTCAGCGAGGAGCTCGGCATCCCGTGCGAGGTCTATCATTCGAAACTCTACAAGCACGCCCGCACGCGCGTCCACGAACTCTTCATGGAGGAAAAGATCCGCGCGGTCGTCGCGACGAACGCCTTCGGCCTGGGGATCGACAAACCGAACATCCGCTTCGTGGTCCATTACGATCTCCCGGGATCGCTGGAAGCCTACACGCAAGAAGCCGGTCGCTCCGGTCGCGACGGCCTGCCGTCGCGCTGCATCCTCATCTATCGCATGAGCGACACGCGCGTGCAAAACTACTTTCTCACGGGGAAGTATCCCGACATCGAGGACGTGCAACGGGTCTTCGGAACGATCGAGCTCTTCGACAGCCAGGAGGGCGGAGTCACGATGACCGATCTCCGGCGCATCTTACAGCTCCCGCTGACGAAGCTGAAAGTGATCCTCGCGTTGCTCAAGAAATCGGGGTTTCTCCAGAATGCCGGCCGTTCGGCGTATCAGCTCTCCGACGCGGTCCGCAAAAACCGCGATCTCGTGCTGAGTCTGGCAAGCTACGAAACGAAAAAGGCATACGATCAGAGCAAGCTCGCGATGATGCTTCAGTATGCCGAAACGACGTCGTGCCGACGCCGCTTCATCCTCAACTATTTCGGAGAAGACTACGACAAGGCGAATTGCGGGGCATGCGATAACTGCCTGCGGGCGCGAGCCGCGGGAGCGATCACTCCGAGCGAATCGAACGCCTTCCGCATCGCCGACGTCGTCTATCACCCGAAGTTCGGTCACGGCACGGTCGAACGTGCCGAACGGGATTTGGTCACCGTCCTCTTTCCGAGCGTCGGCTACAAGACGCTGCTGGCCTCCGCCGTGCAGCGCGGCGACGCCAAGATCGCTTGACGCCCCGCACGTCCGTGCGGTTCGCTTGCAGGATCCGCGCCGCGTTCGCACTCGTCATCGCGTGCGGGGCGTGCGCCGTCGGCGCAGCACGGGCACGCCAGGCTGTACCCCCCGCACCGCAGCCCGTGGCGACCTCCACGCCCGCGAGCGCGCCGCTGCTCGCCTCACCGGTCCCCGCGACGGGGTTGCCGTCCGCGACGCCGTCACCGACGCCTCCGCCGATCGTCGTCGCTCCACCTGCTGCGGTCGTAGCCGTCGGAGCGACACAGCTCTTCTCCGTCCAGGGAGCTTGGGGAACCATCGTGGCGACGCCGTCGAATCCGGCGATCGCTCGGGTCGCGGTGAACCAGGAGGCGCGGACCATCGCCGTCACGGCGCTTGCGCCCGGCGTCACCGCGCTCACCATCACCGACGGTCGCGGCGTGACGGCATCGGTTCCGCTGACGTTCGCCTACGCCGCAGGGCGTATCGTGCCCGCGGCGACGCTTCGCATCACCGGCGATCCGGCTTCTCCGGCGTTCATCGCCAGCGAGGCGCTCGCGTTCGTGCGCGCGATCACCGAGGCTCGACCCGGCGCGCAGGTCGTCCTCACGCCGGAGGCCGTCTCCGTCGTGCGCCCGCTTCCGCAAGACGACGACACCGAAGTGGAGGTACCGGTCTTGATTCAAGGCGAGGGGATGCTCCCGGTGCAAGGCACGACTCGCGTGCACGTCGAGAACATCGCGGTCCCGGCGATTCGCCCCGACCAGCTCATGGTGAGTGATTTCCCGGAAGAACTGCGCAGCGACGGTATCCTCTTCTCCGCCGACGTGCGATCGGACCGACCCTCGCGCTTTCTTTACTTCCATGACGACCCACCCGGGGCACCGCTGCGCAGGTTGGTGTTACGCCTGCACAACCTCTCCCCGCTGCCGACGACGGTCCAGTACATCGCCGGGAAAGGCGGGCCCGACGTCTACGGCATGGAAGCGGGGCACCGAGCCACCGAAACGTTCCTCGCGCACCTCGTGCAGAACGAGGGGCGGCTCATCGAGATCCCCGGCAACGCCACCATCTCGGTCTCCGAGGACGATCTCCTCCCCGGAACGACCGCCTGCGGCCTCCTGCAGCTCCGCGTCCTCGATCCGGGAGTGGTGCATCTGACGCTGATCGCGCGCAGCGCCGGCGATGCATCCGATGCCCGCGCGGACGGCGCGCTACTGCTACTCCGCGGCATCCATCGCCACGCACGCGGGATCTATCCGGTGCCGGAGTTCCATTACGCGACGCAGTGGAGCGTGGACGAACCGTATCTCGTCTTGCCGGTGGGGCAGATTCCGCTCCCGAACGAGTTGCGCGGGCACGCGCTCGCGGGCGACTACGGCGTCTTGGAATCGTTCGTGATCGACGTCACCAATCCGACCGCGGCTCCTCAGCAGATCGCGCTCTACGAAAATCCCCGCGGCGGTAGTGCGACCGGAACGTACATCATCGACGGCGTTCTCGTGCAGTCGCATCAGGTTCCGGCGTTTTCGCGCTATCAACTCCGGCAGTACGTCGTCCCGGCGCACGGGTTCGTACGCATCACCATCGTCACGATGCCCGAAGCCGGATCGAGCTATCCGCTCGACATCATCGTCGCGCCGGACGACGGCAGCGTGCCGCCGGGCGCACCGGGCTCCCCGATCTACTGACGCCCGCCGAGCGCGTCTTCGTAGACAGCGCGGAGCGCAGCGGCGCTCGCCGCCCAGCCGAACCGCCGAATCGCTCGCTCGCGCACGGCCGCAGCACGCCGATTCCACTCCGCTGGATCGCGGATGATCTCCCGGAGCAACGCCGCCCATGCACCGGGGTCATCGGGAGAGAGCAACGGAGCGTCGTCGCCGACGATCTCCGGCAGCGAGCTCGCCCGCGCTGCGACGAGCGGAACCCCGGCGCAGAGCGCTTGGGCCGCGGGGTACCCGAAGCCCTCGTACCGTGACGGCACGGCGGCAACGGTACAGCGCGCATAGAGGCGGAGGAGCTCCTCGCGCGCGACGTATCCGCGCAGCTCCAGCCGATCGTCGACGCCCAGCTCGCGCGCGAGTTCCCGACAGCGGCGCGCGTACGGCGTGAGCGGCCCCACCGCGATGAGACGAACCTCCGGAAGTGGAGGGAGGACGCGCACCAGGAGTTCGAGGTTCTTGCGCGGTTCGACCGTGCCGACAGCGAGTATCGTCCGTCCGTCTCCGTCCTCGCGCCGAAGCGCGGCGAGATCGTCGGCCACGCCCGGATAGACGACGGAGATCGGAAGGCGCTCGCCGACCAAGGCGCGCAGTTCTGCAGCCGAAAAAAGAGAGTCCGCAATCAACCGACGCGCTCGCCGGTAGCGCGCGAGCGCGAAGCGCCCGAAATAGAGGCGCGCGTAGCATCTCGCATGTCGTTGCACGCGCAGCCATGCGACGTCGTGCACCGTCGTGACGACGGGAAGCGGACTCCAGAGCGGCATGGTGCCCGAGGCGCAATGCAGCAGGTCGGCTCCGCTGCGTAGGGCCGAAACGGGAAGCCCGATCTGGTCCCAGAGCACGCGGCGATCGAAACGCCATGGATCAAGACGCGGCATGGCCAACGGCGCGATCTCGACGCCGGCCGCGCGTAGGGCGGCCATCATACCGGTGACGTACTCGCCGATGCCGGTACCGGTACCGACCGCGAGCTGGGCATCGACGGCGACCTTCATCGCCCGTCCGGCCGGAGCTCTCGTCGAAGCGAGCGGACCGCGCCGTCGTTCGGCGCGATCGACCGCGCCTCGTTGAGGTAGCGCACGGCGGATGCGCGATCGCCGCTCCGCAGCGCCGTCATGCCGAGTCCGGCCAACGCATCGGCGCTGCGCGGATCGACGCGGAGTTCGCGCGTGAAATAGGCACGCGCCGCAGCGAGATCGCCCACGAGCAATGCTTGGAATCCGGCGGACAGAAGGTAACGTTCGTCATACGGTGCCAGCGCAACCGCGCGTTCGTAGCATCGCACGGCGCGCTGCATCCACCGTACGCGCTCCTCGCTGGAACTGCGATAGCCGAGATCGGCCGCGAGGAGACCCATGCGCCAATCGCCCTCGGCCACCGCGTCGGGGTGCGTCCGTAACCGTTCGAGTCGAACCAGGAACCGGGCTTCGAGCGCATAGGCGGCGCGCGGATCGCGGCGCGCTCGCCGCTCGACATCGGCATCGATGGCCGCGATATCGGGAGTCACGAGGAAGTACTCTTCCGCCAAGAGCGGCTCGCCGCTGCGCAGAGCGATGCGCCCCAGCAGGTCGTTACGGATCGGGCCGGGCGGCAAGGCGATCGCGTGGCGCTGCGCATCGCGCAGATCGCCGCGCGCGAGTGCTGCCTCCGCAAGCGTCTCCTCCACGTAGGGCGCCGGCGTCACCCGGTCGAGCAACCGATAGATGGCGACCGACCACGCCGGTGGAACGCGCGACGGCAGCGTCCCCGCTCCCGCATAGGCGCGCAGGAACCCATCCGATCCCACTTGCACGAGCGCAAGCACGACGAGCACGGCTCCCACCACGCCGCCCGTGGCGTATCGCAAGAGACGTGACCGTACGACCGGCCGCGTCACGTCAGAACTTGATGGTGAAATCGAGGTTCGCGGCGGCCTGCGCGAAGGCCGCACCCGAGGCGAGATTGTCCTGGTATCGTTGTTGTCTCGCCGTCAAGGTGAGAGCGTTGCCCGAAGGAAGGCGATACTCGAGCCTTCCGAGGTAGAGGTCGTTCCGTGCATCGTACGGCGTACCGGTCAGCAGATCCGCACCTTGCAGGTGCTGCGTTCCGTATCGAACGCCGAGCGTGAACGCGCCGACCGGTACGTCCAGCCCGGCATTCAAGGAATGCGCTTCCATGAACGCATCCTCGCGCAGCACCCGCTCGTCACCGCTTACCAGATCGAGCGCCAACGGGCGCCGTCCGACCGGCAGCGTGAGCGTCGAGCCGAGCAGCGTTCCTTCGGTACGTGCCGAGATCGGCGGACTGAAGGGCAGGAGGGACGAGAGCGGCTGAATGCCCGTCGCTTCGAATCGCTCGGCGCTTCCCGTCATCCGGAGCGGACCGAGTCGAGCCGGAGCGGAGAGGTGAACGCCGCTCAGCGATCCGCCGACCAGCAGGAGCGGCGGTACGAACGAGACTCCGGGCTCGTGCGGGGGCGCTCCGCCTGCGGCGACCTGCGGGAGCGCGTTCACCGCCGGCACCCCGCCCGGCATGAGGTCGATGCTATCGAAGGCCGGCGGCGCAGCGCTCACGAGTCGACTGGTCGGCGCCGGTAGGCCGGCATGGAGGCGGAGCGGCGAGAGCAGTCGCCGCGGTGCGGCCGTCTCCGAGATCGCGACGGGCGCGAGAGTGAGCCGCAGTCGGAGCGCCGGCACCTGTAGGTCGATACCCTGCGTCGCGTCGAGCGCAAGGCGCGGTACCTGGAACGCATCGCGGAACCAGGTGCGGAACGGCGCGTGTGATGCGACCGGAGACGACGAGACACCGAAGAGCGCCCGATGGAACGCCTGGAGGAAGTCTTGCGCGGGCGTCATCGCGGCAGCACGGCCGGGAGCCAGCGCTGCGACGAGCGCCGCCCCCCAGAGCAGACCACGACCACCCTTCATGCGGATCCTCCGCTCCTGCATTCGAGCACGAGAGCATTTTCTACTATCGGCGATCCGGAGCGTCATTGCAAGTCATCGGCCGAGGTAGCGCCGTGCGATGAGGACCGCCGCGAAATCGTCGATCGGGACGGGCGGGACGAGGAGCCCTCGCGGAATCCAGCGGCGCCAGCCGCGCGGCGGCACCTGTTCGAAGTAGAGGGCGCGTGCGCGATAGGTCGTCTCTCGCTCGTCGACCGTCACGACGGTCAGCCCGCGCGCGCGAACGGCCGAGGCCAGCGCGGCCGTGTTGGTACCGCTTCCGACGGCGACGACCTGCGCTGCGTGGGCCGCCGCCAGAGCCGCCGCGCGATCGGCCGCATGCTCGATCGCGACGATCTCGCGCGCGAGGATCACGCCCTCGGCGTCGACCACCGCGAGGCCGGCCTTGCGCGTGCCGGGATCGAGGCCGACGACGGTGCGCATCACGACGGCGCCGGCTGGAGCGTCACGATGATCGGGATGCCGCCCGTATGCGGATAGACGTCCTCCGCGGCAAACGCTGCCATCCAGTAGACGCCGCGACCGCGGCCGAGCATCTCCTGCATGCGCTGCACGCTCGGAATCGTCTCCACGGGGATCACGTTCCCCAGGAAATACGGCGGCATGTCGCGCCGTGCGGCGACACGCGCGACGTCGCCGGCGAGCACCTGTAATGCGATCTGTACGTTCACGTTCGGACCGGCGGGAATGCGCAACGCGGCGATCGGCTCTTTCGCGCGGAAGATCTGGCGATCGGGCACCGGGGTAATCGCGAAGTGGATAACGTCGTTGCGGTAGAGGTTCTGCGACGACGTCGTGAGCAGCAGCACGTTCGATTGCGAGACCAATGCCTGAAAGCGCAGATCGCTGATCCGTTCGAGGATCATCTTGTAGTCATCCGGCTTGACCACGAACGGCTTGAGCCCCAGCGGTACGTACGCACCGTTGATATACCGTACGGTGTCGAGAAAAAACGCGCGCATGATCTCATAGCTGCGAGCCGGCGTGCTGCCGCGCGGAATCATCGCGGTGTACGGGCTCATGAGCGTCTCCACCGGGACGACCAGGTGTCCGCTCGTCACCTTGGCTTCGAGCGCATGTTCCTGATTTTGCAGGCGCTCGATCTCTTGATTGATCGTATTCAGGCGGAAGAACGCCAGTTTGACCTGCTGCGACGCGACGATCGCCGCGAGCGTCACGGTCAACGCGATCACCATGCCCGTTCCGACCGCGAAGACCGTGGACGTGTAGCGCGGCCGTATACCGAACAGCGTCAGCCTGCGGCGTCCGACGGTGTGGCCGACGCGATCGCCTACGTATGCGATTGCTCCGGCCAGTATCGTGATGAAGAGGACGAGCGCGATCCCGCGCAGATCGTCGAGGATCGTCATACGGCCGCAGCCCTCCGCAAGCGCACGATGCCGAACGCTCCGAAGAGCAGGTTCGGCATCCACGCCCAGACCGCCGCCAGCGACGGAAGCGCGACGCTGATGTACGAGAAGATCGTCGCCACGATGTAGTAGACGAAGACGATCGCCACCGCCAACCCGAAGCCCAGCCCGGTATTCCCGCCTCCTCGGACGACGCGGATGCCGTACGGCAACGCGATCAAGACGAAGACGACGCACGCGAACGGGCGTGCGAGTTTCTCCTGATAGGCGGAGAGATAGCGGCTCAGCTCCGCGGGCGTGAGTTGTCCCGAGCGGATGATCGCGGCGATCTGCGCTCGGCTCATCTCGTCGGGATTGTCGTGCGCCATGCGGCGGACGATATCCGCCGGCCGTTCGCCCAGCGCGATCTGCAGCGACGGCGCGAGGGGCTGCGCGCTGACCGTGCCGTCGGGCTCGAACCGATAGCTCGACACGTCGTACAGCGTCCATTCGTCGGCGGTGAAGACGGCACGGTCCGCGAAGGCGACCAAGACGGGCTTCTCGTGCCGGTCGTATTGGATCAACGTGACGTTCAGCAACGCCTGACCGTGCGGATCGTAGGCGGTCGCGATTGTGACCTGCTTGCCGCCGCCCGGCAGCGGCGCCGAGACCGTGAGGTCGCGATTGAAGGCGCTCGTGTGATTGATGACGGTCTCCTCGATGTCGTTCACCCGATCCTGCGCATACGGGACGACGTCCTCCTGCAGGAAGAGCACGACGAACGACATGACCACGCCGGCTGCGATCAGCGGTGCGACGATGCGCGTGAGCGGTATTCCTCCCGCCTTCATCGCGGTGATCTCGCTCTCCCCGGAGAGTCGCTGCATCGCGAGCAACGTCCCGAGGAGCAACGCCATCGGGATCACGAGCACCACCATCCCGGGGAGCTCCCACAGAAAGACTGCGACGGCGGCCCAGAGGGGCGCGTGTTGTTCGCTCACCAACCGGCCGATGTTCAGGAGTTGCGTGGCGGCGAAGATCAACGTGAATGCGGAGAGTCCGAACAGGAACGGGCCGGACAGCTCGGCGAGCATGTAGCGGTCGAGGATCGTGATCCGCGGAACGCGCAGCGTCACAAGCGGAACCCTTCCCCGAGATAGAACTTCCGCGCGACCTGTGATTCCAAGACGTCGTGCGCCGTTCCGGAGACCTCGATACGGCCCTGGTTGAGGATGTAGGCTCGGTCCACGATCGCCAGCGTTTCGCGAACCTGATGATCGGTGATGAGGATTCCCAACCCGCGATCGCGCAGCTGGCGAATCACCGCCTGGATATCGGCGACCGCGATGGGATCGATCCCCGAAAACGGTTCGTCCAACAAGAGGAACGCCGGATCGGCGGCGAGCGCTCGCGCGATCTCCACGCGGCGTTGCTCTCCCCCGGAGAGGCTTTGGCCCAGGGAATGCGCGAGCCGTTCCAGGCCGAACTCCTGCAGCAACTCCGGGAGCCTGCGTTCCTGTTCCTCGAGCGGAACGCCGTTCTGCTCCCAGATGAGGCGGATGTTGTCGGCGACCGAGAGTTTGCGGAAGATCGAATTCTCCTGTGCGAGGTAGCCGATACCGCTGCGCGCGCGCTTGTACATGGGGGCGGAGGTCAGGTCGATCTCCCGCCCGTCGTTCTCCAGCAGGACGCGGCCGCCGTCGGGTTTCACCAAGCCGACGACCATGTAGAAGGTCGTCGTCTTGCCTGCGCCGTTGGGACCGAGTAACCCGACGACTTCACCGCGATGCACCTCCGCGCTCACGCCGTTGACGACGACGCGGTCGCCGTAGCGCTTGCGCAGATCCTCCAGACGGATGCGGTACGCCGCCGCCGTCATCGCACCACCACGTGCGCCAGCGAGAGGTCGCCGTCGAAACGCGTGCCGGTGACGCGCATGCCTCGTGCATCCGTCATGACGACGTCTCCTTCGCCGTGGAGCGTATCGGTTCCGCGATCGTAGATCATGCGCCGCGCGCGCACCGCCAGCCCCGTTCCGGTCGTCGCCTGCACGCCGCCATCGAGGATCACGCGGTCCGTACGCTCGTCCACGATCGCTCGCGGAGCGCGTGCGGTCACGGCGTTCCCGTTTCGGCCGAAGAACGTCGCGGTCACGCGCCAGAAGACCGCTCGGACTACGCCGTTGCGCTGGGTGCCGTCTTCCGAGAGCGCGCGGAGACGATAGAGCACGCGACCTCCTCGTTCGAAGACGAAGACGAGCGGGTGTGCGGGCGTTCCCTGCTCGTGAAAGCGCAGCGGCGGGACGCCGCCGGCCGACGTCGCCGCAGGCGAGGGAGTCGCGAGCGGGTGGAGCGGACGCGGATTGCAGCCGCTCGCCGCGATCACCGCGGCCAGGCCGCAGGCGATGCCGCTGCGCCGGATCGTCACGCGCACGTTCCGTCTCCGTCATAGAGGCCGTGCCGTGCCGCACCGAGCGCGAGCGCCATGGTCGGGAGCCAGAGTCCGAAGAGCACGAGGGTGACGGTGTCGATGATGCCTTGCACGAGCGTTCCGACGAGCGCCGCGGCGACGGCGAAAGCGAACGTCGCATCGCGCGGCTGCGCGTTGCGGATCGCCTCGCCGAAGGTGCGCGCGAAGCGATACCACGTGTACGCAAAGGCCGCCAGTCCGACGATCCCGGTCTCGGCGAAGAGCGTGAGATAGACCGAATGCGCGTGGTAGGCGACGGGATCGCCGTCGGGGAGGCGCAGCGCCGGATAGAGCACGGCGAAGTCGAACGGTCCGACACCGGTCAGCGGGAAGCGATCGATCATGCCGAACGCCGCCTGCCAGATCGACAGGCGCGTGTAGTTTTCGCTGGGGTTGTGGTGCGCGTTGAAGAGGACCGCGACCGCGATCAGAGCCGCGGCGACGGCGACTACCGTCCACCGCTTCGCCGCACCACGCAGCGTACAAGCGAGAAAGAACGCGCACGCACACGCCGCCGCGACCCACCCCGTGCGCGAAAAACTCAGGATCAACGCCGCCGTCCCGGTCGCAGCCGCCGCCCATCCGGAGAGCCGGAGCCAGCGCGCACGTGCGAGCATTCCGGTCGCGGCGGCGATCGGAACGAGGACGAGAGCATACCCCGCGAGCTCACCCGGCACGACGAACGTGCCGACGGCACGGCCATGCGCGATGACGTAGAGCGCGGCCGGTTTTCGAAGCACGACCGTTACGATCGCGATCACCGACGCAGCGAGACCGGAGAGACAGAACGCACCGAGCACGGCGCGCAGCGTTCCCGCGTGCGTGTAGAAACGGTGGAGGACTTCGTGCCAGACGATCGCCAGGCCGAAGAAGACGAGGAAGAGCGCGCCCCGCTCGGGATGGAACCCGGCGAGGGCGGCGAGGACCACCGCCGCCCACCATGCCAGGAGCGCGGCGCGGAGCGGACTCGGTCGATCGGGAGTGCGCGCCAGAACGAGGAAGCTATAGACCGCGAAAAGCGCGATCAGGACGACGAGCCCGTAGGCAACGGGAAGCGGGACGAGGCTCACGCCCGGGATCGAAAAGCCGAGCAGCGAGATCAGGGACGGCAGGAGCGGGACCGCAGCCTGCATCGTCGCGAGCGCAGCGGGGACAGAGCGCGTCATCCCTCGCACGCCGCTCGAATCGCCGCGGCGATCGCGGCAGCACCTCCGGGAGGCCCCATCCGCGCGCGCCCGATCGCGCCCATCCGCGCGCGCCGCTCCTCGTCGTCGAGCAGGGCCGCAAGGTCGTTCGCCGCGCGATCGGGATCGCCGGGAACGAGCAGCATCGCACCGTCGAGCAAGCACTGCTGCCGGTAACGATACCAACGGTCGCGCCCGCGCCCGGCCGCACAGGCAACGACCGGAATTCCGGTCGCGGCCGCGGCCTCATTCGCCGTACCGGCCTGGCCGATCACGACCGTGGCGGAGGCGAGCGCTGCGCCGAGGGCGCCGCACCAGGCGACCGCGAGCGACTGCGCTCCGGAATGTACCGCGAACGGCGTCTCCACGTCGGCTCGCGGCTCGACGTCGAATCCCGCCGCGCGTATCGCTGCAGCCATCCGCTCGCGGTCGAGCCCGGGCGCGATCGAGAGCAGGCCCATCACGCCGCCGGTTCGCTCCGACAGCGCGCCGAGGACCCGGCAGAGCATGGCGGCATCGCCGTACGCCTCCGCGCGGCTCCCCGGAAGGAGCAGCACCAGTCGCCGATCTCGCGCGAGCTCGCGCAGTCGGCCATCGTCTTGCGGGGGATGCAGGTCGGCGATGACGTTCCCCGGTGCCTCCGCCACGATGCCGCTGCGCCGGAGTGCTCGCGCCGTCTCTGGGTCGCGCACGAAGACGCGGTGCGCTCGGCGCAACACGAGGCGTTCGCCGAAGCCGTAGGGAGCGACCGCGACGCTCTTCGCCGTTCCCACGAAGATGGTCGGGCGCCGCGCCGCTAGCGCCATCGCGAGCGCATAGACGTCGCCGACCGCGACCACCGCGGCGTAGCGTTCGCCCGCGGATCGCAAGAACCGCCACTGGTCCCGCGTGAGTCCGAGGAGGCCGCTGCGCAGATCGCGGGCGAGATTCCGCACGTTGCCCATGGCGATCAATCCGCCGCTGGGCATCGCCCGCCGAGGACCGACGGTTCGCAGCGTCGCATCTCCGGCGCTCTCGCCGACGAGCGGGAGATGGTCGCAGGTGCAATCGCTCAGCGCGCGTTCCGCGGCGATACGCCGCGCGATCGCCGCTTCGCCGTGCCCGTTGGAGACGAACAGAATCGCGGTCACGGCGGCCCCAGGAGCGGAACCAGCGCGAACGCGCGCACGCGATAACGCCCGCTCGCCGCATCGTAGTCGAGCTCCGTACGCGAGACGTAGCGCCCGTACGGACCGGCGTGGACGATCGGAACACCGCCGACGACTTCGGGTTCGAAGAGCGTATCGTGGCTGTGACCGCCGAGGATCACGTCGATGCGCGGCACGCGTTGCGCGAGGGAGCGATCCGCACGAAGGCCGAGATGCGAGAGCACGACGAGCATTTCGCCGGCCTTCATCGCGCGCGCATACTCCTCGACGACCTCCTCCGGCGGCAGGAATCGCCAGCCGAAGAGACGCTCCCACCGACTGCCGACCGGATACTGGCGCACCAGCAATCCGAGGAAGTGGACGCGCGTCCCGCCGTGCTCGACCACGAGAGAGCGCGCGAACGGCAGCGGCCGCTCGCGGAGATCAATGAGGTTGCTACAGACCAGCGGTTGTTGCATCGCCGCGGCGCGAGCACGCAGGCACGCGTATAGATAGTGAAACTCGCGATTGCCGGCGGCGCGGACGTCGTATCCCGCCGCATTCATCTCCGCGCTGATCGGTTCGCTGCGTCGAAAGACCGTCTGACTGCCGCGCAACGCGTCGCCGCTGTCGGCCAACAGGCCCGGCGCTTCGTCCTGAAGCGCCCGCAGGCGACGTGAGAAACCGCGCCGATCATGGAGATCGGCGGTGTGGTAGATGCGGATCATCGCGTTCCCGCCTCCGCCAGCGCGACCGCAAAGCGCGCACAGCGATCGAGCGCGTCCGCCGGCCCGAGCGCCGCACGCAGCGGTGCGAGTCGCTCGCGAAACGCCGCCGGATCGCGCAACGCCGCATCGAGCGCCTCGGCGAGCGCCTGCGGCGTCGCAGCGTCCTGCACGAGCTCGGGTACGGCTTCATACCCGAGCACGAGGTTGGGCAACGTGATGAAGCGACCGTCGTAGATGCTGCGCGCGTAGCGGACCAAGATGCGAGGGATGACGTAGAACGCCACCGTCGGTACGCCGCAGAGCGCCGCTTCCAAGACGGCCGTTCCCGACGCCACCCAGGCGGCATCGGCATCGGCGAGCGCCGCGCGGGCGCCGTCCGTGATCTCGGCATCGTCGAGCCCGGCGCGCGCGAGTTCGGCCGCGATCATGCACCGTGCGTGAGCATCGGCCGCTGCGAAGACGGCTCGCGCGCGCGGCCGTCTCGCGGACAACGCTCTGACCGCGGCAATCGTCCGCGGCAGATGCAGGCGCAGCTCGCCGCGCCTGCTTCCGGGGAGGATCGCGACCGTACCGCCGTCGTCCGGAGCCGGTGGTCGCTCCGGACGCATCTCGTACTCTCCCGTCAACGGATGGCCGAAGTATACCGCGGGCAGAGCGAGCCGTTTGTAGAAGGCATACTGATGAGCGAATCCGGTGAGCGGGACCGCGAGCGATGCGACCTCGCGGGCCCGGCGCTCGTCGTCGAGCCAAGCCGCCGGCGGAAAGAGGTAGAGGATGGGGCGCTCGTATCCCAAACGCCGCCGCAACGTCTGGGCCAAGCGGAGATTGAAGGCGCCGAAATCGACGAGCACGACGAGATCGTACTGCTCGCGCGCGATGTGGGCCGCGGTGCGCCACATCGTCACCAGGAGCTTGGGAATCCTCGGAATCGCCCCCAGCGGACCCATGCTCGCCCAGCCGGTATGGTCGCGCCACAGCGTGAAGCCTGCGGCGCGCATGCGCTCCGCGCCGATCCCGGTGAAGAGCGCCTGCCGATCGTAGGCGCGTATCGCACTTGCCAGAAGCGCGGCGCTCAGCTCTCCGGAGGCTTCTCCCGTCGAAAAGAAATACCGCACGTCACTTCAACACGCCTCGTTCCGTCGGCGCCTCCAGGAAGGCGACGATATCCCGGCCGGGATCCGTGCGAACCTCCTTCTTCATGGCCTCCAGCGCTTGCGAAACGTTCAGCTGCGGATCGTAGAGCAACTTGTAGCACCGCTTGATCTCGTCGCGTTCCTCCTTGGAGAATCCCGCGCGGCGTAACCCCACGCTGTTGAGGCCGTAGGCGCGTGCCGGGTTGCCTTCGATCAGGAAGTAGGGCGGAACGTCTTTGGTGATCTTGCTGGCCCCGCCGACCATCGCGTACCGCCCGATGCGAACGAACTGGTGAACGCCCGCCATGCCTCCGATCGTCGCATAGTCTCCGACGTCGCAGTGGCCTGCCAACTGCGCGAGATTGCTCATCGTCACGCCGTTCCCCACGATACAGTTGTGGGCGATATGGACGTAGGCGAGCAACAAGCAGTCCTCACCGACGATCGTTGCCTGATCCTCGCCCGTCGCGCGCTGAATGCTCGTATATTCGCGCACGATCGTACGATCGCCGATCTTCGTGTAGGCGCGCTCGCCGGCATACTTGCGATCCTGCGATGCGGCACCGATCGTCGCGAACGGATAGATCTGACACTCGCGTCCGATCTCCGTCCATCCGTTGACCACGACGTGCGCTTGGAGGATCGTCCCCTCCCCGATCGTGACATGCTCGCCGACGATGCAGTAGGGGCCGATCTCGACGCCCTTGCCGATCTTCGCCGACGGATGGACCAGCGCGGACGGATGAATCATAGATGCAACACGGTCGCGTCGGCGCGCAGGAGCTGGGGATCGGAGGCGATCGAAAACATCAGCTCCGCCGCGCAGACGAGTTGGTCGTCCACCGTCGCCTCCGCAGCCACCCAGCCGACGTTGCGCTTGTGGCGAAGCATCCGCACTTCCATCGAGAGGCGATCGCCCGGAATGACGGGCCTACGAAACTTCGCCTTATCGATGCCCGCCAGATACGGAATCTTGTGCGTGTAATCGCCGGGTTCGAGGACGATGCACCCGCCCAACTGCGCGAGCGCCTCGATCGTCAGCACCCCCGGAAAGACGGGGTTGCACGGAAAGTGTCCGGTGAAAAACGGCTCGTTGTAGCTGACGTTCTTGTATCCTCGCGCGTAGGACATCGGCTCGAGCGCGAGGATGCGATCGATCAGCAAGAACGGATAGCGGTGCGGCAGGACCTCCAGGATCTGCCGGATCTCCAGTTGCGGCACGTCCTTACGATGCTCCCGAAACGGCGGTGACGGCAGGCCGGCGCTCGCGCAGCGCGCGCGCGAAGCGCGCGTGCAGCCGGTGTCCGCTCTTGACCGCGATGACGTCGGCCTCGAGCCATGCTCCCAGCAGCGCCAGGTCGCCGAGCAAATCCAAGATCTTGTGGCGAACGACTTCGTCGGGCCAGAGGAGCGGTCGGAGCGGGCCGTCGCTGTCGAAGACGACCGCGTTCTCCAGGCTTCCTCCGCGCGCCAAGCCGCGCGCGCGCAGCGCTTCGACGTCGTGCAGGTACCCGAAGGTCCGCGCCGCCGCGATCTCCCGATCGTAGCTCTGCGGATCGATCCCGATGTCGCGGTACTGCGTGCCGACGGGGGGCGGGAAATCGGCAACGAAGCGCACGCGCAGGTTTCGTGCCGGCATCGCAACGATCGCGCGATCCCCGTCGGCGATCCCGAACGGTTCGGAAAGGCGCACGGCGGCGCGTGGCCGCTTTTGCGGTACGATGCCGGCGCGAGCGATCGCATCGCAGAACGCGCGCGCGCTTCCGTCGACGACCGGGATCTCCGGCCCCTCGACGCGGAGTTCGGCATTCGCGATGCCGCATCCCATCAGCGCGGAGAGGACGTGCTCGACCGTGGAGACGGTTACGCCGTCGCGCCCCAGGACGGTCGCCATGTCCGATTCGATCGCGTACTCTGCGATCGCCGGAATCCGCACGCCTCCGGAGACGAAGACGTACCCGGTATCGGGCGGTGCGGGTGCGATCTCGACGCGGCACTCGGCCCCGGTATGGAGGCCGACGCCGGAAAAGACGACCGAGGACGCGAGCGTCGCTTGCTCGGTCACCGTATCATCTCCCGTGGCGCCCGAGTGCGCGTTCGAGTGCCTGGACACGGTCCACCAGCTTTGGCAGGTTGCGAATGAGCACCTCCAGTCGCAAGCGCTCGCGATGATCGCGCGCCGGAGCACCCGAGACGAAGGCGCCGTCGGGAATGTCGCCCCAGACTTGCGTCGCGCCCGCGATCGTCACATCGGAACCCACGGTGATGTGTCCCTTGAAATGCGACGCGCCGCCGACCTTTACGCGATCGCCGATCACCGTCGAGCCCGCCAAGCCGCAGAGAGCGGCCAGGACGCTGTGCTCGCCTATACGACAGTTGTGACCGATCTGGCAGAGGTTGTCGATCTTCGTTCCGGTGCCGATCCGCGTGCTTCCGGTCTGCGCGCGATCGACGCACGTGTTCGCGCCGATCTCGACGTCGTCGCCGAGGACGACGTTGCCGACCTGCGGGATGCGCTGGAGGCCGTTGCCGGTGAAGACCCATCCGAAACCTTCGCTGCCGATCACGCTTCCCGCATGCAGGACGACGCGATCACCCAACGTGCATTCGTGCAGGACGCGCGCCTGCGGATGCAGCCAGCAGTCGCGACCCAAGCGACTATCGGCACCGACATAGGCGCCGCTCTCGAGTGTGCATCCGTCGCCGATGCACGCTCCGGCACCGACGTAGACGAAGGCACCGAGATAGACGTCCGCCCCGATCTCCGCGCCGGACTCGACGACGGCGGAGGGATGGCGGAACGGCCCGCGCGGCCGCGGCCTTCGAAGGGCCTGCAAGAGGACCGCCAGCGCAAGGCGCGCCGACGGAACCACGAGCAGCGGTTTGGTAACCGATGCGTGCGGAGCGACGGCGTCGTCCACGAGGACGGCGGCCGCCGGGCTCCGCAGCGCCTCCGCGAGATAGCGCTCGTCGGTCGCGAACGTCAGCGTCCCCGCGTCGCTCTCGCCGATCGCGGCGATGCGCTCGATGCGGACGCTCGCGTCTCCGATGACCCGCCCCCCGACACGATCGGCGAGCTCGCCCAGCGATCCCAGCACGCGATCGCCGTCAGGGAGACGGCGAGGGCGAGGCGCTCTCGACGATGCCCAGTCGCTTCTCGACGTCGGAGGTGATGTCCACGCCGCCGTAGCCGACGCCTTCGCGCGTCACGACGAGTTGCAGTCGCTGCTCTCGTGCGACCGCTCCTGCGGCCTGGCGAATCTGCTGCGTGAGTTGATCGGTGATCGCGGCGTACTTGCGCCGGAGCGCCGCCAGTTCGCGGAGTTTTTGGGCTTGTCCGGCTTTGCTCTGGAAGATCGCCGCTTCGTCCGCATTGAGTTGCGCTTGATCGTCTTGGAAGGTCTTCCAGTTCGCGGTGATGCGCGCGATGTCGACGACGCCGACGGGGCTGTTCGACGCGCAGCCTGCGGCCGCGAGGACGAGAAGGGCTACGGTTGCGATACGGATGCTCTTGGTTTTCACGTTCCTGTGCTTTCGGTGTCGAGGGTATGGATCACGTCGCCGGTGAGATCGCGCGCTCCGGGCGGCGGCGTCGCCGTGGGTTCGACCAAGACGACGTGCATGCCGTCGCGACGAGCCACGGTATCGGCGGCCCGGCGCACGTCCGCAATCATGCGCGCATAGAGCGCGTCGCGCTCGCGATGCATCCCGGCAAGCTGCTCGGCGACGGTTCCTCCGGCCGCGCGCTGCGCGGTGGCAAGCGCATCGAGTTCGGCATCGAGTTTTGCCTTCACTCGCTCGTAGGCATCCACCGTCCGCTGCGCGTCGGTGGCGAACTCTCCCTGAAACTGCTGCTCGATCTGCGCGATCTCGTCGCGCGTCGCGGGAGGCAAGGCCGAGGGAACCGGCCCCGGCGCCAACGCCCGCAGCTGGGCCACGACCTCGTTGCGTCGCGCGAGCACCTTCGCTTGCGATGCCGCCTGCAGGCGCGCCTCTTCCGAGCGCATCGTCTCGGTCATACGCCGTTGGACCTCGGCTTCATACGCCTCGAGCTCGGCACGATCGCGCTCCTGGCGCGCGCGCAATGCGTCGTGCTCCTTCGCATCGAGCGCTGCGAGTTGTTTTTGAATCGCCGCGCGTTGATCCGCATCGAGCGCGAGATTCGACAGGCGCGTTTGGAGCGCCAAGCGCTGCGGCGCATCTTCTTGTGCGAGACGTAACGAGAGCTGCGACTCTTGCTGTTGGAGATAGGCGGCTTTGGCTTGGATCTCTCGCCGCGCCTGTGCACGCAGTTCGCCAGCGAGCCGCTGCAAGGTCTCTCGATCCGCGGAGAGCACGCTCTGCTGGTAGGCCTGGAAGGCGCGCCCCGCATCGATCATTGCCTGCTGAGCCTGTTGCGGCGAGACGCCGGGAGCCGTACCGGCCTGCGCCCGTGCCTGCGCGAGCACCTCTTCCACCGCCTCTTGCTCACGTCGCAGATAGAGCGCGCGCTTGCGCCCCAGCTCTGCCTGCGACTGCGCCGCGGCTTGCGCCAATTCCGCGTCGAGGCGTTGCCGCTCGCGTGCGATCGCATCGGGCGATCCGCCCGATGCCGCGGCCTGCCCGAGCACCGCGATCGCCGCGTCGAGTCTCTCCAGACGCGCATGCAGCGGATGTGCGGCAAGCGCCCGCGCGACGTCCACGTACGCCTCGGTTCCCGCCGCACCGTTCGAGGTACGGCCGTTGGAACACCCTGCTGCAAGCGCGATGACCGCGAGCGCGGCCAGTCGCTTACCCGCCGAGTGCATTGCGGACATCCTGGGTGATGTCCGTCCCTCCGAAGAGGACGTCGCCGGCATCCACCACGAGGACGAGATGCTTCTCCTGCGCGACCCGTGCCGTGGCATCCCGGGTCTGCCGGACGATCGGATCGAGCAGCTTGCGACGCTCGTCGTTCATCGCGGCGCTATACTCGTTCGCGATCTCCATCTTTTGCTGCGGCGTCTTCGCCTGCTGCAGCTTCGGTTCGAAGATCTTCTTTTGCTGCTCGGCAAAATCGGCGAACGCCTTGTCCGCTTTCTGCACGATCGGCGCGCCGTCGAGGGCGGATTGATCGACGAAACCGATGGGAGACGGCGGCGGGGTCGCCTGCGGCGGCGAGAGCGCCTTGGAGCTTTCGAAGAGGCTCTTCACGTCCTGCGTGATGTCCTGCCCCCCATAGACGACGATGCGCTTGTCGAGCACCACCGACAGACGGCGCGTCGAGCTCACTTGAGCGAGCGCGAGCTGAATGCGGTCGTAGAGCGGTCCGATGATCTCCCGCTGTCGGTCCGCCATGCGTTGTTGGAACTCGAGTGCCACCTCTTGCTTCTGTGCGGGTGTGCGTGCGGCGGCGATGCGTCCCTGGAACTCCTGTTGGAGTTGGTTTTGGTACGCGGCCAAGCGCGCATTGGCCGCGACGAACGCGGGCAGCGCGGCGATCTGCGCCTGGTCCATGTAACCGACGCCGGTGAGATCGGCGGCGAGCGCCGCGGGTGCGAGTGCGACTGCGGCGAGCGCCAGCGCGCAGATGGTACGGATGGTGCGATGATTCATCGTGATCTTCAGAAGCTCTGTCCTATGCCGAAGCTGGTGTGTGTTCCGTCGATACCGTGCGCGATGTCGATGCGAATCACTTGGTTCCCGAGCAACTGCGGAACGGCCACCCGGAGGCCGACGCCGAAGTCGCTCCGCAACGTCCATTGCGACGGGTAGCTGAGGATCCGGTTGGTGAGGGGATCGAGAATCGGTGCCGCGCCGCGGATGCGGAAGGCACCTTGGTCGATGAAGGCCGCCGCACTCAACTGCCGGTCCGGAACCAAGGGGATGCGGTATTCGATCTGGCCGAGCGCGACGTCGGTCCCGTAGAAGATGCTGTTGTACCCGCGGAGTTGCTGATCGGAGAACGTGTAGAGCGAGCTCGGCGGTATAATGCCGGTGCTGAGCTCCACCTCGCCGTGCACGCCGATCGTCGCCGCGTGCGGCAACGGCCGAAAGTGCGTGAGATTGAGCTGCGTCTGCGTGAAGTTGAAGTTCGACCCGAACGACGGGTTGGAGAAGACCTCGTCGATCGAGGCCGTCCAACCGCTGCGCGGGTTGAAGTAATCGTCGAGCGTATTCGTCTGCGCGCCGACGGAGAGCGTGTAGAGGCGATACGGAGCACCGTTGTTGACGAAGGCGATCGAGCTCGCGGCGATACCGAAGCTCCCGCCGAGCGCGGTCCCGGAGAGCGACGTGAGCGGATTCGGCGTCGGCCCCACGATCGGCGTCAGCTGGGCGGACTGGAAGTAGTACGGCGGCGGGACCGTCGTCGAGGTCGAGATCGATTGCGCGCCCAGACCGAGCAGGAGCTGCGTGTAATAGTTGAACCGCCGTCCGACCTGCAGGCTGATACCCGCGGCTTTTGAGGTACTGGTCGAAGCCACACCACTGACGGCGGGGGTCGTTCCCGAGGGATAGAGCGTCACCGGAATTGGCGCTGGCGTTCCGCCGACGCTAGGCACCGGCGCGATCCCGGTCGGCGCGACCGCGTAGATCGGGTAGTAGAACGTCGTGCCGTTCGAAAAGAGGGATGCGGAGAGGCTGTACCGCTCGAGTTTCGGAGTATTGCCCACATAGGGGATCGAGGCGGAGATCTGCGAGGTGTATGTACGCACGCCGCGTTCGAACTGCACCTGGACGGCGTTGCCCGTCCCGTGGAGGTCGTTGTCTGAATAGCCGAGCGTTCCGTAGAGACCCTGGCCGTTGATACCGCCGGAATACCCGACTCCTATGTTCGCCGAGGCCGTGCGCTGCTCGGTGACGTGCCAGACGACCGTGACGTCCTGCGGCTTCTTGGGATCGGGACCGGGTTTGACGTCGGGCTCGACTTTCGAGAAGAAGCCGAGGTTCATCAGCCGCTCGTAGTCGCGCTTGATCGCGACGCTGGAGAGCACCATCCCCGGCAACAACGTCAGCTGGCGGCGAATGACGATATCCTTCGTGCGCGTGTTTCCGGTGATCTGGACCGCCGCGACCTTCGCGACCCAGATGTCGTATTCGACATCCGCGGTATCGTTCTTCAGGTCGATGCTGCTCTGTTTGATCCCACCCTCGAAGTTGCCGACGTAGATCTTGTACTTCTCGTAGAGTTTCTGTAGAGCCTTATAGTCCTCGTCGCGGAGCTGGTCCGAATATTCGACGCCGGGCTTTACCTGCAACACCGGGAGGATCACGCTCGGCGGCAGGAGCGGATCTCCGCCGATCAGCACGTGGCGAATCGTCAGCCCTTCCACGATATCGAGCGTGAGCACGCCCGTCTTCGGATCGAGCTCCAAGTTCTTGACGTGGGATGGGACCTGCCCCGCGAAGCCGATCTTTTCGTAGTAGCTGTTGATCTTGAGGACGTCCTGGCGGAAGGTGTTCGTGTTGAAGACCTGCCCGACCGCGGTGTCCATCAACGCCAGCAGCGTATCCGACGGCACCGTCCGATTGCCCTCGAAGACGATCTTCGTGATGACCGGATTTTCGACCACGCGGTACGTGATCGCGACGCCGCCGTCGCGCTGGCGGATGAGCGGCGGCGGGACGGCCGCGAAGTAGCCCAGCGCCTGCAGGCGGGCGAGGTCGTCCTGGACGACGCGCGGATCGAACGGCTCGCCGGGATGCGCCTGGATGACGGCCATGATCGTCGCCGTCGGGACGTGCAGATTTCCCGAGACGTCGACCGAGACGATCTTCGGCTCCGCTGCGGATCGTGCAACCCCGCCTCCGACCGATGCGACGGCACAGGCAAGGACGAGCACGAGGCCCGTATATCGGAGTAGCGCGCCCGGAGCACGCCGAGGACTACCGATCTTCAACAGCTGTCTATCCTCTTCGTTGCAGCGGAGGTGCCGGGGGTACCGGCCGAGCGGCGCGCGTCGAAACGCACGCTGTTTCGAGTCCGGCTCGCCCTGTTCGCGCCGGGGAGGGATGCTCCTTGCCGCCGGTTCGTCACGGGAAGAGTCGGTCCAACACGAAGGTGACGCCCTGCGTCCCTTGCGTGGGGATTCCCGTCACGCGCCCGAAGAGCGAGCCGCTCGCCGGTGTCTGCAGCAACGGGAGGAGCCCCTGACGGGAGAAGACCGAGAGCCGTGCCAGGAGCGTTCCGCCTGCCTGATATTGTATGCCGAGCGTCTGTTCGTACGGGATGCCGAAGGTCGCCGCATAGACGGCGGAGAGTCGGCGGCCCAACTGTCGGCGCACGCTCACGCGCACCTCGCCGTAATACCCGACGCTCACGTCGAGCCCGGAGAGCCCCAGCCCCCGTCCCAACGCGCTCTCGACCGGGGCGAGGAGCGCCGCGGTGAACTGGGCGTTGATGAGGTTGAAGGCTTCCTGGCCGACGGTGAGGCTCCCCGAGGTGCTGGGCGGGAGGCCTCCGGGGAAGATCGTCCCGGCTTCTGGCGTGCTCCCCGCTGGCATCCCGGGAATCTGCACGGCGGGGGTGCCGTTCGCGAAGGAGATCCCGGCAGCGAAGCCGCCGAACGGAGAGAGCATCGCGATCAACTGGTCGCGGGTGTAACCAGGCGGATCCGAGGAGAGCCCGACCCGCAGGGCGTCGAGGGGGCCGTCGAGTCGTATCGTGATCTCCGCGACCCCATACGGATTGCGCCGCGGATCGGGGTCGGGGTTCGGGACACGCGCCGCTGCCGTCACGGCCAAGCGCGGAACCGTTCCGTCACTGGGGCGAAAGCGCAGCGTCCCGTTCTCCAAGCGGAAGAGGCGGTCCACGTAGGTCAGCGTTCCGTCGGTCGCCATAAAGACCCCGTCGAGTTTGGGATCGCGCAGCGTCCCCGCGAGGTGGACGGCCCCGCGTCCGCCGACGTCGAGACCGAAGCCGAACCCTGCGCCCCGCACGCGCACATCCTGACCCGCCTCCACCGAGAGGTCGAATGCGGGATCGACGACGGGAGGCAGCGTGGAGCCGCCGCCGCGCGCCGCTTCGACGAAGGCCGCAAAGGGGATGCGTGCATGGGTGAGCACGACGCCCCCGGCGATCAGCGGCCGCGTTCCTTGCGTGGCGCCCAACGAGAGCATGCCGTCGACGGTGCTCGAGCCGAAGCGCGGCGACTCCACCTGCGCATCGTGCACCGCGAAGGAGAAGCGATAGGCGAGATCCTCGAGCGCGCCGACGCCGCCGCTCAGATCGACCTCGCCGCGGCCGTCGATGCTGCCGCTCCCGAGCCTTCCGTCGAGATATCCCAACCGGATCCGCTGCCCGGAGAAGTCGAGCCTCGCCCGTACGCCTTCCAACGGGATCGTCTCGAGATCCGAGACGACGCGGCCGTCCCGCCACTCCAGACGCCCGACGACCCGTGGCTTCCCGATCGTGCCCGTGAGGCCCACGTGCCCGTCAAGCGCTCCACCCAGTCGCGTGCCCGCGCCGAGAATGGGGTCCAGGAATGAGGGATCGACCGAGCGGATCGCGAGGTCGAACGCCACCGGTTCGTTCGGAGCTCCGAGCGCAAAGGGCCGCAGGCGCAGGGGCAGGGTTCCCGCGCCTTCGATACGGCCGCCGCCGACGCGCGCCTCCAGGTCGCGGATCGCCAGCAGGTCCCCGTCGAGGCGCGCAGCCGCCAGGAGGCTGGGTACCGCCACGCCGTAGAGCTGCATGCCTTCGCCGGAGACGACGGCGTCGAAGCGCGGCGCGCCGATGGTCCCTCCGACCGCGAGGGTCGCGTCCACGGTGCCAGTCACCGGTACCGGCGCGCGGGCGATCCGGTCGAGCACCGCGGGGAGGTCGTCGCTATGCAGGCGGAGCGTGAAGGCGACCCGGTGCGGTGGAGAGAGATCGAGGCGTCCTTGCCCCGAAGCGGTGACGCCAGCGACGGCGGCGCGCACGTCGCGAACGGTGATCGCCCGCGAGTCTGCGGCGACGAGTGCGCCGAGTTCGTCGATCCGCTCCCCGGCAAAGCTCCCGTCGCGCACGAGCATGGTCGCGTTCGCCCGCAAGGCCGGTGCCCGTCCGGAGATGCTGCCGTCGGCGTCGAGTCGCCCGAGGATCGGGAGCTGCGGAAACCCGGCGATCGCCGACCAGAGCGAGAGGTCCAGGCCGCGTAGGTGTGCCCGGAGATCGTATCTCGAACGAGCTAGGATCGCGGGAAGCGATGCGGCATGCGTGAACCGTGCCTCGCCCTCGGCGGCCAGGTCGCCGCCCGGCCCGGTGACGGCGAGCCGCCCCTTCACGTCGTTGCGTTCGCCGCTCCACACCGCGCGAACGTCGCCGAACGGTGCGTTGCGGTACCGGAGCCCCGCGATGGCGACGTCGGCAGCGGTCGAGAGTCGGCCGTCCCGTGCTACCACCGCGAGCGCGACACGACCGGATCCTCCCAGCATCTCGCCCGTATCGAAGAGGTCGTCGAAATCGGAGAGGCGAGCGCGCGGGGCATCCAAGGCCAGCGCTTGTTCGCCCTCCCGGAGGAGCCCATGGAAGGCGACGCTCGTCTCGCCTGCACGGATGCTTCCGTCGGAGAACGTGATCCCCTCGGCTCCGGCAGCGACGACCGCGTGCCCCCCCTCGACGTACAGGCCGTGCACGCGGGCGACGGGGACGCGAATCGCTCCCATGATCTCCGGGCGCAGCCCACGGCCGCGGATCGCAAGCCGCTGGGTCGCAAACGTTCCTCGGGCGTACTGAGGAATCGCGAGGAGCCGCTCGGCGGCACCGATCTCCCCGGCGGGGATCGCGGCGGAGAGGTCGTACTCCGGCGGCCCCGCCGCAGGAACGACGACCGTACCGCCCCCGAAGGCAGGGATTCCGTCGAGGAGTCCGGCGACGTCCGAGAGCGTCATCTGCCTGCCGTCCACGCGGACCATCCCGCTTCCCGCGACGGCCGCTCCGGCAGCGATGCCCCCGCGGAGCGCTATCCCGCCAGTGAATCGCGGAACGCCCGCATCCACCGCAAACCGGCCCGCGAGCGCGCCGGAGCCTGCGGTAACCGGGATGCCGAGTCCCTGGAGCACGGTCGGACGGAGCTCGGTCGCGATCAACGCCATCCCGCGGCCTTCGAGCGGACCGGCCCCGACGAGCCGCCCGCCACCGGGTAGGACCGCATCGAGACGCGCGACGCTCACGTGGCTTCCCGTGAAGCGAACCACTCCCGACGCTTCGGAGACCGGAATCCCGGCCAGCCGCGCACCGGCAAACTGCACGTCGTCGCCTTCGACCGACAGCCCGCGGCCATCTGCGCCGAGGATCACCCGGCCGCGGGCGCGGCCGTGCGGTGCCAGCATCGGGACGAGGGGCCGCAGCCCGGCGAGATCACCCACCCACTCCCCCGCCACGCGCAGGTGATCGAGTCCGACGGTGCCGCTTCCCGAAAAACGACCCCACGGACCGTCGGCGAGCACCCGCACGAGCGAAGCATCCGGGAGCACCCCGCCCACTCGTGCCTGCAGGTCGCGAACCGGCAACGCGGCGATCTCACCCGGCCCAAACGCCAGCCGCCCCGCGACCACGGGATGCTGGCCGGGCCCACCCCCCGCGATGCGCAGATCACGAAGCTCGCCGGCAGCCATGATCTCCGGAAGCGCCGCACCGGGTGCGAGCCCGGGCGACGGCCTTCGGAGCCGGAGATTCCGAGCCGTCAACCAGAAGGCGCTGCGATCGTGCGGGCGATCGATCTGAAGATCCCCGGCGGCCGTCCCCCCGGCCGAGCGCACGAGGAACGGCCCGATCTCGTCTCTTCCGTCGCTCCCGAAAGAGAAGGGGATCGTCACGCCGGCGGCGCGCGCCGTTCCCAACCGTCCGGTTGCCTCGACCGCCGCATCGCGGCCGTCGAGGACGGCCGCGAGTGAGAGCCTCCCCAGACCCGCGACCCTGCCGACGTACGGAAAGCGCGCCGCCGAGGCAGAGGCCGTGAGGACGAGCGTGGTCTCAAGGTGATCTCCGAGATCGAGTGCCCCCGTCACCTCGCCCCCGATGCCTCCGTAGGACGTGTGGAGCGGGAGGACCGCGAGGTGCCCGTCCCGGAGCCAGAGTCGCGCCGCGACCGCCTCGAGCGGATACGGTCCATAGGAGGCGCGCTGCGCCGTACCGGTGAGGCCCAGGAGCGGATCGTCGAGACTGCCCTCGATGGTGAGGCGCAATCGCGCCCGGCCAGCGATCGGCTCCTCAACGAGTGCACCGATCGCTCCTCGCAAGCGCTCGAGCGGGCCATTGCCCTCGATCCGGAGCGCGACCCCCCTCGCAGGGCTCCAGAAGATCCCTCCCCGCGCGTGGAGCGCGATGCCTTCCAGCGAGCCGTGGATTGCGGGGGTATAGACGGTGCCCCCGGCGAGCGCGACGGGGCCGCCGAGGTCGCGCACCGGGTCCCGCAGCCAGATCAACCGGAGCACGCCTCCCCGCAGCTCCGCCCGGCCATCGAGGAAGGCGGCGAGAGGCACGCCGCTGGCGAGTGGCCCGTCCCACGCGATCCGGAGGTGCTCTAGCTCGCCGCGCTCGAGGCGAACCTCGGCCGAACCGACGAGCGTATCGACGAGCGGGGCGAGGGGAAGGCGAGGGACGCTCCACCGTTGCCGCATGAACGCGTCGGGGTGGTCGATCACGCCGTCCCCGTGAAGCGTGCCGGTCAGAAGGCGAGCCGCGACCCGATACGTCGTGCGCCCGGCGGTATCGACGCTGACGAGCGCCTCGATGCGGCGAACGCGCAGGGGTTGCGCGGACTCCTCACGATCGGCGATCATGAGCGTGCCGTCGTCGATGCGAAGCAACCAGCGAAGCGGGACCTCGTTGGGCCATGCTGGGCCGGAAGGGAGTCCGGGCCCTGCGGCGGACGGCACGGGAAAGAGCAGCCGACCCCGGCGGTCGCGCACGAGGGCGACGTGCGGCGCCTCGACGACCACCGCGCGCAGGCCGAATCGCCGCGTGCTTCCCGGCAACAGGTCGCGCAGATCGTAGCGGATCGTCACCCGGGGGATCGCCAGGATCGTGATGCCCTCCCGAACGGCACGCAGGTCGGCGATGACCGCGTCGTTTGGGCCGATCTGCACCGCGCCGACCGTCACCGTGGACTGGAGGAATCGTCCGGCGGCGACCTCGAGCCCGGCGCGCGCCAATGCGTCGCGCCACGCGATCGCGGCGGCGAGGAGGGCGACGAGCGCGGCCGCGACTGCGGCGAGGAGGATCCTACGCACCGGACGTACCGGCAACGATTCTTCGCGCCGCCGCGTGCCCCGGCTTGCCCCGCCGTGCGGTCAGACGTCGAGCGCTTTCACCGAGCGCGCATATTCGAAGATGTACTGCCTGCGCGGCTCCACCTTGTCGCCCATGAGATCGGTGAAGATCTGCTCGGCTTCGACGGCATCCTCGACGGTGATCTGCTTGAGGCGGCGCTTGCCGATCTCCATCGTCGTCTCGGCCAATTGCTCCGCATCCATCTCGCCGAGACCTTTATACTGCTGGACGACGACGTCTTTGTCGTCCGCGTCGCCGATGAGCGCTTTCAATTCGTCGTCGGTGTAGGCATAGCGCATCGGGCCGCGGCCCTTTCGCACGCCGTAGAGCGGCGGTTGCGCGATGTAGACGTGGCCGTTCTCCACGAGCGGCCGCATCTGGCGGTAGAAGAAGGTGAGTAGCAACGTGCGGATGTGCGAGCCGTCCACGTCCGCGTCGGTCATGATGATGATCTTGTGATAGCGGAGCTTCGATGCGTCGAACTCGTCGCCGAATCCCGTCCCCAGCGCGGTGATCATCGTGCGAATCTCTTCGTTCGAGAGCACTTTGTCCAGCCGTGCCTTTTCGACGTTGATGATCTTGCCCCGCAACGGCAGGATCGCCTGCGTATTCGGATCGCGGCCGCCTTTGGCCGTCCCGCCCGCGGAGTCGCCCTCGACGAGGAACAACTCGCTTTCGCGGGGATCCTGGTTCTTGCAATCCACGAGTTTGCCGGGGAGTCCCGAACCGTCGAGCGCATTTTTCCTTCGGGAGAGATCGCGCGCTTTTTTCGCGGCTTCGCGGGCCCGGGCGGCCTGCATGCACTTCTCGACGATCGCTCGTGCGTACTTCGGATTCTCCTCGAAGAAGAACTCCAGGCGTTCGTTCACCAATCCGTACACGATGCTGCGCACGCGCGCGTTGCCGAGCTTGGTCTTCGTCTGTCCTTCGAATTGAGGGTCTTGCAGCTTTACCGATACGACGGCGGTGAGGCCCTCCATGCAGTCGTCCGTGGAGAGCGATCCGTCGCTGTCCTTCAGCATGCCGCGCTTCTTCGCATACGCATTCACGGCATTGGTGACCGCCGTGCGGAACCCCAAGAGATGCATGCCGCCTTCGACGGTGTTGATGTTGTTCGCATACGAATAGAGCAGCTCGGTATAGGTGTCGGTGTACTGCATCGCCACCTCGACGTCGACGCCGTCGCGCTCGCTGTGCGTGGAGATGATCGGATGCAGCGGGTCTTTCTTCTCGTTGAGCCACTCGACGAACGAGACGATCCCGCCGTCGTACTTGAAGGTGCGCTCGCGCGGCTCCTCACCGCGCTCGTCACGCAGCGTGATCGAGAGGCCGCGATTGAGGAAGGCCAGCTCGCGCAAGCGCTTCTGCAGGACGTCCCAGTGGAACTGCGTGGTCTCGAAGACCTCGGGGTCGGGTTTGAACCACTGCAGCGTTCCGGTTCCGTCGGCGGGGCCGAGCTTCTTCAGTTTTTGCGTCACCGCGCCGCGCGCGAATCGCATCTCCCACAAGTAGCCGTCGCGCTTGACCCGCGTGATCATCCACTCCGACAGCGCGTTGACGACCGAGATGCCGACGCCGTGGAGCCCGCCCGAGACCTTGTAGCCGCCCTTTCCGAACTTGCCGCCCGCGTGGAGCATCGTCATGACGACCTCGACGGCGGGCATCTTCTCTTCCGGATGGAGATCGATCGGAATGCCGCGGCCGTCGTCTTCCACCGAACACGAACCGTCTTTGTACAGCACGACGACGATGCGTTTGGCGTAGCCGGCCAGCGCTTCGTCCACGGCGTTGTCGACGGCCTCGTAGACGAGCTGATGCAGCCCGCGTTCGGCCGTATTTCCGACATACATGCCGGGGCGCTTGCGCACGGCTTCCAAGCCGCGCAAGATCTCGATCTGTTCGCCCGTGTATTCGTTCGTCATCTCGTTCGTTCGCCGTCTCTCCCGAAGAGCAGGTCATAGAGCTCGTCGCCGAGTTCGTTGCGGACCGTCGCCTCGGCGATGCGTTCGATCCGATAGCCCGTTTTCAGCGCAACGTACGCCTGCGCCAGCATGCGTTCGTGCCGATCGCGCGAGAGCGCGCCGCGCCGCCGCACGCGTTGCAACGCCGTCCACCAGCGCGAGAGCAGCCGCCGCCGTACCGTCTCGTAGGTCCGCACATCGAGACCATCGATCTGCCGCGCCGCCTCGGCGAAGGAGACCAGCGGAGCCGCGAAAAGCAACCGCGCCAGAGCTCGCTCGCGCGCATCGGCCGCCGCGAGGCGACACGGGAGACACGGGGGTTCCTGGTCCGGCGGGACCTGGACCCCGCAGCAGGCACATTCTTTCCACCCCGCCTCGCGTTTCGCCCGCTGACGGGCTTCGATGGCCGCGCGCAGGTGCTCGAGGGCTGCTCCGGCCGATCCGGCGGCTGGCGGCGGCCCTGCCTCGGGCAGACTGCGCACGGGGTCGCGGCGAGGCGGCGGCGCCGGAGCCTCAGTCCGCCGAAGCACGCCGCTCTTCACCTTCAGGCGCGCGGCGCCGAGCCCCGGGAGACGCGCCCGCAGCTCCGCGAGGATCCGCTCCTCGTGAAAGGCGAGCTGTTCGTTCCAGGCCGACGAGGCGCTCCGATCGATCAGCACGACCAGCGTCTCGCCCTCCAGTGCGACCGGGCGACTGCGGGCCGCCATCGCCGTGCCGACGACCTCCGGCCAGACCGCTCGCGCCCCGATGAGCGGATCGGCGCGCACGATACTCGCCGGACCCCACGCGGAGAGGAGATCGCGAAGCGGTCGCATCTCAGCCGGCGGCCAGCGGCCGCAAGCGACCGCCCTCGACGGCGTCGGCCCGTGCCGGCTCCAAGCCGCGCGGTAAGGCCACCGCGGTCACGAAAGCCTGCTCGACCTCGCCCATATCCCGCAGGAAGGCCCGCGCGCGCGACTCGTCGAGCTCCGAGAGGACGTCGTCGAGGATGAACAGCGGCGCCTCGCCGGTACGCTCGCGTATGACCGTGTATTCCGCCGTCTTGAGGGCCAATACCGCCGTGCGCCGTTGCCCTTGCGAACCGAACGAGAGCAACGGGCGACCGTCGAGGAGGAAGGCGAGATCGTCGCGATGCGGCCCCACCAACGGCCGCCCTCGCCGGCGTTCGTGTTCGGCGGCCGCGCGCAGCTGCGCGAACAAGGAGGCCGCGTCGTCGACCTCCCCCGGGGGATTCGGAAGGTAACGAATCTCCAACCGCTCCCCGGCGCTCCAACGCCGGTGCACCTCGGCGGCGCGCTCGGCGACGTCGCGCGTGAAACGCAGGCGGGCGGCACGGAGCGTCGCGCCCGCAGCGGCCAGCGTTCCGTCGTAGATCTCCATCAACGTGCCGTCGTAGGAGACCGTTCCGCGGAGCATCGCGGCCTTCTGTTCCAGGGTCGTGTTGTATCGCGCGAGCGCGCGGTAGTACGCCGTCTCTTGCTGTGCGAGCGCCTCGTTCAGGAACGCGCGCCGGAGCGCCGGAGCACCGTCCACCAGTCGCAGGTCGGCCGGAATGAAGCGCACCACGCGTAGATTGCCCAAGAAACCCGCATAGCGAACGGGGAGGCCGTTGCGTTCGTAGCGCTTGCGCGCGCCGCTCGCCGTCGCCTCGACGATACATTGCAACGTGACCTCGCCGGCGCGGATCCGCGCGGTCCCCTCCGCTCGCGCGCGCTCCGATCCGTGCCGAATGAGCTCCGCCTCACGCCGCGCGCGAAACGATTTGCCCGTCGCGAGCAGGCAGATCGCTTCGAGCAGATTCGTCTTCCCCTGCGCATTTGCGCCGACGAAGACGTTTAGCCCCGCAGCCGGTTCGTGCACGAGCTGCTCGTAGTTGCGGAACTGCTCGAGGACGACTCGCGCCAGGCGCATCGCGCCGCGCCTACTGGCGCAGCGGCATCAACACGTACTGCTGCTCCACGTCGCTTGCCTCCACCGGGGTGATGGATGCCGGCGAGAGCGGGCCGACGAACTGCAGCCGAACGTGCTCGGTCGGAATATGAGTGAGGATGTCGACCAGGTACTCCGCGTTGAAGGCGATCGAGAGCGGCTCACCCTGCTGTTCGATCTCCAACTCCTCGTAGGCGCTTCCGGCGATATCCGATCCTGCGGTCATGATCAGCGACTGGTTGGCGATCTCGAGTTTCACGAGGTTCGCGCGGTCGCCGGCGACGAGCTCGACACGGCGCAATGCCGCGATCAGATCGCTCGTCTTTGCCGTCACCGTACGGTCGAATGCGGACGGGATCACTTGCGCGTAGTTCGGATACTGCCCGTCGACGAGACGAACCGTGACGGCGACGTTGCCTGCGGAAAAACGCAGTTGATTCGCCTGTGTGCCGAGGACCTCGACGTGGACCTCGCCGGAGATCGTACCGAGGTTACGGGCAACCTCTTTGAGCGCGCGGGACGGGACGATGTACTTGGCGGGAGCGTACGTCCCGGCCAACGCGGATCGCCAGCGGCCCAGCCGGTAGCCGTCGGTCGCAACCATCGTCAGGACGCGCTCGTCGAACTCGAAGAGCGTTCCCATCAAGACCGCTCCGCGCGCCTCTTCCGTGCTCGCGCAAAAGACCGTCGCCGTGATGCCGTCACGCAAGCGCTTGGCGTCGATCGCATACCGTTCGGCGCTTCCCGCCGACGGCAGCGGCGGAAACTCTTCGGGCGGAAGCGCGTTGAAATCGCACGTGCTGCGACCCATCTTCAGATTGGCTCGCGCCGGCGTTCCCCCGAGCTCGACCATTCCCGCCGGGAGATTCGCGAGATAGTCCGCCAGGAGCCGCGCGGGAACGGTGACCGCCCCCGGCTCTTTGACCTCGGCCTCGACGGCGTGTTCGAGGGTCATCTCGAGATCGGTCGCACGGACGGAGATCTTGCCGTCCCTCGCCTCGAGCAGGACGTTCGAGAGAATCGGAACGGTCGTATGGGTATTGACGACTTTACTGGCCGCACCAACGGCCGCGGCGAAGTCTTTCGTAGCGACGGTGCACTTCATGCTCGGATGGTGATCCTCTTGCGTCTGGTGGTGTTCTCGTTGATACAAGAAACGTCGTCGTAGCCGTAGAGACGTCGAATCTGTGGAAAAGCGCCGATTTCCATACGGAACGGCTCGTTCCGCGTCGGAGAAGTTGTGAGCAGGAATGCGTCGAGATCCACATCACACACGGCGAGCACGTTCGATGCGGGCGGACACGCGCCGTGGAGGTTGATGTGGATGAAAAGCGGGGATGGCGTGGAGAGATGGGTCACGGCGTCTGGCACATCGTGATGAGCTGCCGAACCTTGTTGCGGTACGTCTCGTCGCTCTGCATGCGCTCTTTGACTTTGTTGCGCGCGTAGATCACGGTGGTGTGATCTTTCTTCCCGAACTCACGAGCGATGTGCGGCAGAGAGTAATTGGTCAACTCCGTCGCGATGTACATCGCGATCTGGCGAGGCCCGGCGAGGCGCTGGTCGCGGCGGCCGTTGTCCATCTCCTTGACGGTGAGGCCGTGTGCGCCGGCGACGGTCTCTTTGATCTTCGCGATCGTCACCCGTTGGAGCGGGGTCTGGGCGATCGCGCTCTTGAGGACTTCGGTCGCCAGTTCGACGGTGATCGGCGCCTTCGCGATCGAGGCATAGGCGACGACGCGGATGAGCGCTCCTTCGAGCTCGCGGATATTCGAGGGGATCACCTTGGCGATGAAGGAGGTCACCTCGTCCGGAACGGGGATCTGCTCGCTCGCCGCCTTCTTACGAAGGATCGCCTCGCGGGTCTCCAGGTCCGGCGGTTGAATGTCGGTGAGCAATCCCCACTCGAATCGCGAGCGCAAGCGCGACTCGAGCGTCTGGATCTCTTTCGGCGGGCGGTCGCTCGAGATCACCAGCTGGCGACCGGACTCGTGCAGCGCGTTGAAGGTGTGGAAGAACTCTTCCTGCGTTCCCTCTTTGCCCTCCAAGAACTGGATGTCGTCGATCAAGAGGACGTCGACGAGGCGATACTTGTTGCGAAACTCCAGCGTCTTGTTGTTTTGCACCGCAACGATGAACTCGTTGGTGAACTTTTCGCAGGTGACGTAGACGACGTTGGCGTTCGGGTCGTCTTGGAGGACGCGATGGCCGATCGCATGCATCAGGTGCGTCTTGCCGAGGCCGACACCGCCGTAGAGGAAGAGCGGATTGTAGGCTCGGGCAGGTGCGCAGGCGACGGCTTGGGCGGCGGCATGGGCGAAGCGATTCGAGTTGCCGACGACGAAATCGTCGAAGGTATAGCGCGGATTGAGCGTCGCGACGCGCGCGCCGTCGACGGCGCGGGGCGGCGTCGACGCCGCGGGCATGGCGATGCGCGGACGTTCCTCTTCGGCCGCGAGTTCGAAACGCACACCGACGCGTTCGCCGAAGACTTGGGCGATCACTCCGAAAAACTCGCGGCGCAGCCGGTTTTCGATCCACTCGCGCGCGAACTTGTTGCGGACCTCGACGACGATCTCGTCCTCGCGAACCTCTCGCAGCCGCAAGCTCTTCAGCCATGTCTCGAAGACGGGCGTCGAGACCCGCCGTTCTAGATCCTCAAGAGCGACGTTCCAGAGTGCGGCGGCGTCTTCAGGACTCTCGACCGCTAGCGCCATGCTCTCCTACCCCCATCTCCTGCGTGGTCGCGCGCGGCGCTCCGACCCCGGTTGAAGGGAGCGGGTGGCCGCGATGAGGGGCCTTAAGTTGGCTTAATGCAAAGGCCCTCCTGTAGATTTCATCCACGGAGTTATGCACTTATCCACAGCTCGTTTCGCACGGCGAGATCGGGGTTTTCGCGCCCGCTCCGAGCGCCCGGCGGACTCCGCGACGATGCGGAAAATCCTCGGAGCGACGAGGCTTTTTCCGTCCTCACGACGATCCGAGCGGAGCGCGCATCCACAGCTTTTTCCACAGGTGTGGAGAAGCCGGTAGTGGTCCCTTTTCAAAGGGCGTCGTTGTCCGCCGATTGGAGCGCCTCGGCGAATCGCTCGCCAAAAGCCTCAGTCGGATGCCAGATCGCATAGTGAAGCAGAATCTGCCCGAGCTTCGCCACGCTCAGGTTCTCTAATGACGCGCGCAATCGCTGAAAAGCCGCGTAGTCAGCGTCTGATAGCGGTATCTCTGTGAGGTATCTCTGCCCGTCCTTGCGTGGCATAGGAAGACCATGATAGCATGGTCCAGGAAAGTCCAGGACCGTACAGGACTGTCCGGGACAAGCAAGAATTAACGAACAGACGATCCTAGGAGGCGCTTCGCGCGCCAGCCAAACGATCAGGTCCCTAAAAAACGGGAACGCCCCGGGTCGAAACCCGAGGCGTGTTGTGCGGAGAGAACAGGATTCGAACCTGCGGGGGCGCCCCTTCACGGATTCCCCGCCCGAACCTAAGTCGGGTGCCTTAAACCACTCGGCCACCTCTCCAGGAGAGCCCCGCCAGCCTTGGCGGAAGACGGGGCCTGGGAAACTACAGGCTCGCGGGGGCAACCTTCCGTGAGCCTGCTGCTTTTCCCGAGTTAGCCATTTAGGCACCGATTTTCGGATTCCTTGGCAAAAACACAACATATTGGGGCTATCCACAATCCGCCCACAAGTTGTCGTTGTTATTATGCCGCCGCTTCGCCGCGCATCAGGTCGGGCAGGTTGGCAATATCGCGGAGGGTCCAGACCCGGTCCGTGATGCCGTGCGCGATAGCGGGCGTCGTCTTGAGGGTCTGATGGGTCCGGGCGAAGTTGTAGTACATGAAATGGAGCGCCAGGGCACGCTGTAGGTTCTCCGCCTTCTTTGAGAACGCGTTCGTTAGACGCGTAAAGCGGCGCATCGACATACGCATGGTTAAGTTGCTCCGCTCAACATACGCAGTCGAAATATGGCGCGGATCGGGAGCGCCGTGTACGCGCGTCCGTTGCACTTCTTTTACGACGAGCGGGCTGTACTTGCGATCGGGCTCGTTTTCATCGTCGAAACCGAACACTTTTACTTCGGTTCCGTAGTCCGCGCGATGCATGAAATACCGCCGAATTGCATCCTTGTAAGCGCCGAGACCATCGGTGGAAATCTGCACATAAGACGTGATTCTACGCGATAAATTGCGCACGAAGTATTGCGCGTCCCAGCGTGTGCGTTTGCCGAGATGCCACGCGATAATCAGTTTAGTGTCCGCGTCGATTGTAGTCCAAGTCCACATATCGCCGGCCTTGTCGTCGCCGCGAAGTTTCCTCGGAAGATTGCGTTCTTTCGCGTGGCAGAAGCTCCAGATTTCGTCCAATTGGACACGAGCGCAAGAGAGATTCCGCATCGTTTCGTGTTGATAGCGGTCGCATGCGTCGCCAACGTCTGCCAGGAGCCGCAGAACCGTCTTCTTGTCCACGCCAATCATCCGGCTCGTCGCGCGAATCGAATTACCCTCGACCAAGGCCGAGAGAATCCGGACGCGATCCTCGACAGGCAACCTATTCATGACCGCTCAAGCATAACACCTTTTGCCTAAGCGGTCAAGCATGACCTCGAATTGGCCTGCTTTATCTTGTGCCTAAACTGTGACCCGTGGTACAATATGTGCCCGCATGGATGCGATCTGCGTGCGTTTCTAACGCTCGTGTCCCTTTTGGGCCTTGACTGATCCGGTTCCAATTCGTACCATGTGGCCATGACGTTCCCGTCACGCGCCTAGCGTGGCGTATTCCGTTCCCGGTTGCAATGCGAACTTGCGCGGCAGCCGAATGATGTTCCCGGGGAGCCGAGAGGCTCCCCGTATTAATCTACCATCGTGAACGCGGGATGGCAACAACGTTGTCTACTTCGGTTCGATCGTTTGTTCATAGGCTACCCGCCAGGAAACCCGCGACTTTAGTCGCGGGAGGAATGGCGCTTGCATGAAGCATACCATGTGGTGTAGCATATACCACGTGGTCGATATAGTTAGCAATAGAAACTGTGTCTATCAAACAGCGTATCATGTGATCTGGTGTTCGACGTATCGGCACGATATCCTGACGGGGTTGGTAGCAGAAGAAATGGGAATGATGCTGGATGCGATGTGCGCGGAGCGGGGCTGGCCGATGATCTCCAAAGAGGTTCAGCCCGATCACGTCCATCTGGTTGTCAGCATCCCGCCTGCCACCGCTGTGGCTGATGCCGTCAAAATTCTGAAGGGGACGACGGCGCGCAGGCTGTTTCAGCGGTTTCCGTGGCTGCGCAGCCGCCTGTGGGGCGGACATCTCTGGTCGCCCTCCTACTATGTCGGCACGGCTGGCAACGTCAGCGCCGAGACGATCCGGCGCTACATTGAACGATCCGAACACGTCACCAAGCGGCGATAGCTCATGTTGCGTACGGCCTCGATTCGTCTTGATGTTTCCCGCGACCAAGCGGCAGCCTTGGGAGCGCTGCAGGCGGCATATGCTGATGCCTGCAATCGCCTGGTACCGACGGTGACTGCCCATCGCTGCTGGAACCGCGTGGCGCTGCACAAGCTGTCTTATGCCCGGCTGCGCAAGGAAACACCACTGGGGGCGCAAATGGTCTGCAACGCCATCTTCTCGGTCTGCAAGGCCTACAAGGCACAAAAAGAACTCGGTCGCATCAAAAAGGACGAACCTGTTCCTGTGGTGCACTTCGACCCCGCAAGCGTCCATTTCGATAAACGCACCTCCTCCATCAAGGGGGAACACGTGCGTCTCTCTACCCTTTCTGGCCGTATCACCGTTCCGATGGTGATGGGCGAGCATCAGCGTCGCATCATAGCGTCGGGCAAAGCCAAAGAGGCCGAGTTGGTGTGTCGCAAGGGACGCTGGTACTTCAACCTCGTCGTCGAGTCTGACGATCCGGACCCAATCGCATCCGGTCCCGTCATGGGGGTCGATGTCGGGGAAAACAACCTCGCCGCCACCAGCACAGGCAAGGTCTGGGGCGGCGGAGCCCTGCGCCATAGGCGCGACTGCTACCTTGCCCTTCGTCGTCGCTTGCAGTCCAACGGCAGCCAAAGCGCTAAACAGAAGCTGCGGCAGGTCTCTGGCAAAGAGCGGCGACGGGTAACGCACATGAACCACGAAACGAGCAAAGCGATCGTCACAGAAGCGCGGCGCATTGGCGCTTCCAAGATCGCAATGGAAGACTTGACCAACATCCGCGACCGCATCCGCGCTGGCAAGCGCATGCGAGCGAGGCTGCATCGCTGGGCGTTTCGGCAGCTGCAGTCCTTTATCGAATACAAGGCCAAGGCCGCCGGAATTGCGGTCGAATACGTCAATCCAGCTTACACCAGCCAGACGTGTTCGTGCTGCGGGACGTTGGGACAGCGCGTCAAGCACCGTTTCGTGTGCCAGCAGTGTGGTCTCCGGGCGCACGCCGACGTGAATGCGAGTCGGAATCTTGCCCGGATTGGCAGCGGTGCCCCGCTGCCAAGGGCGGCTGTAAACACGCCTCATGTTGGGGATGCAGTTAGCCATGTCTGCTGTGTCTCACAATAAAGCCTTCGACTTCAGTCGAGGGTTGTTTACCGACTTTTGGAACTTCCAGCTCCAATGGCGTGATCGCAGCAACGATGCGCACCTCGATTGGTCGAAACTACCAACCGTTCTCGCGAGCGCAACACAAGCGACGGCGTCACAACTCGGCACTTTGCGAATCGACGAAACACGCATTTATGCGTCTGTTCACCCACACAAAGATGCGAAACTGCGGGGTTGGCTTGACAGCTTCTTAGATCGCTAGCCTGGGTTCGGTTCCGCTCGTCCAGCAGCTGACGCGACCTTAACCCTTTTTCCCCCAGCGGGCCTCGGCGGCTTTTCGCGCCACTTCTTTCCGCTCCTCAGGCGTCATCGACGCGGCCCGCGCCT